>Ga0075418_10000379_pt1 | contig 45778 bp, 35 predicted proteins | sample SoiMetdeltSBSDD2_FD_81776 | JGI IMG/M metagenome (GOLD analysis project Ga0075418, IMG submission 81776) | Bulk soil microbial communities from a Populus tree surrounding site in Tennessee, USA - Soil MetaG P. deltoides SBSDD2 | ecosystem: Environmental > Terrestrial > Soil > Tree plantation...
ATACCTCAGTACGTTCCTGGCTTGTGCGTAATGGGTATAACCTGGATGGAAAAGATATTAAGATCGGCGTGATCTCAAATAGTTTTAACACGATCACTGACGCTACCCTCGCTCCATTCAAAACAAATACTGCAGAACAGGATATAGCGAATGGTGACCTTCCTGCCGCAGGGGTAACTGTATTAAAACAATTACCAGGCAAACGTTCGGACGAAGGCAGGGGCATGTTACAAATAATTCACGATATCGCGCCAGCTGCGCAACTTTATTTTCGCACAGGCTCTGAAACAGCCGGTGACTTTGCCCAGGGAATTAGAAAGTTGCGTGATGCAGGATGCGACATAATTGTTGATGACCTTACTTATATCACAGAACAATTTCTTACCGATGGTGTCGTAGCCCAGGCTGTTAATGAAGTAACCACACCAACAAACCCGGCAATCAAACCCGTCACCTATTTTTCTGCGTGCGGAAACTTTGGACGCAAATCATACGAAAGCATCTATGATTCTGCTCAAGCTCCTCTGGGTTTTACCGGGACCGCACATAATTTTAATGTTGGCAGTGCAAATAAAGATATATACCAAAAGGTAACTTTTGAACCAGGTAAATATATTATTGTATTGCAATGGGTAGATGACAATTATTCTATAAGTGATCCAACCCAGCCAAAAGGAACAAAGAGCGACCTGGATATTTTTACCACTCCGAATACAAATGGAACCCAGCTCTTCGGAAACAACAGGATCAATATTGGTGGAGATGCGATAGAAATTATGACTTTTACACTTACCAGTAAAACAGAATCCAATTTCCTTATTGTCAATAAAACCCCCGGAACCAAACCTGCACGAATTAAGCTTATTGTATTTCGCGGTGGTTTAACTTTCGACGAATATAACACTGGCACTTCAACCATTGTTGGGCAAGCCAATGCTAAAGGAGCCATCGCGATTGGCGCAGCAAGGTATAATAGGCTAGACACCGTTGAGTATTTTTCTTCAGCAGGCGGAACAACGGTTTTTACTAAAAACGGAACTTCAGTTATTGAAGAGATAAGAGAAAAACCTGAACTCACTGGACCGGAAGGTGTGAATACTACGGTAAAACTGGGTCTCGGCGATGCTGACGGAGATTCATATTATAATTTTTTCGGAACCTCGGCAGCAGCTCCCCATGCAGCCGGAGTAGCTGCATTAATAATGCAGGGAAGAAAAAAATTCCTGGGCCTTAATCAAACTACGCCTACCCAAATAAAAGATCTACTGACACGCACAGCCACGGACATGTTGGCTAACGGCTTTGATTATGCATCTGGTTATGGATTGATAAATGCGGATGCGGCCATGCGAGACTTTGCAGCTCCCACGCCTTTTATTGATCAGTTGATTCCCGGTCCAACGACTTTAACTGTAAAAGGAAGTAATTTGAGCAGCACTTCAGTAATATATTACGGGAATGAGCCACTAGAGACAACCGTACTTAATAACAATGAAGCGACTGCTCCAATGCCGGTATTAGTGGGTAACCAACCTATCAGGGTCTATACCCCTCCGTACCCGGAAACAATTATTGTAAATGGACAACATCTCGATGGTGGCTTTTCGAATAGTTTGTATTTCGGCAGCAAACATGTAACAGTGATTGCTGCGGATGCGGCCAGGAAATATGCTGAAGTTATCACCCTTGTTCCTACTGTACTGGTAGATGGCACACCGTTGGATCAGACAAATCCGAAATTAACATTAAGAGACCTTGGGCTTCAAAATCTTACACTGATCGTTCCGCCTGAAGCGATCAATCCCGGTAATATAGGTTCATATAAGCTTGGTTTTAGCCAACCTCCTCCGACCGATCCAACCCTTTTGCAAAAATATACGTATGAATTTATCGAGGGCACTTTGACGGTGCAGAAATTGCCGGTTACCATAACGGTACAAAACATGTCTGTAGAATTTGGAACGAAGATCCCGAATCCAACATTTACTTATCAATTTGATGGAACCAATATCCCCGACGCCGCCGCCTTCTTAAGTACTCTACAATCTTCTCACCAGGGTCAACTAGTCAAAGATGTATTGGGCCTGGTAAATGCTGAGGCCGTTGTAATTGACAATGGCGAGGCCGTTGTAATTGACAACGCCGAGGCTGTTGTAATTGAAAATGGGCAGTCATATGTTATTAACCCCGACAGTTCATTAACACCGATTGTGAACGCACAGTCTTTACAACTTGAGGGTTGCACGATCAAGGGTACCACTCAAATTTGCCAGATCGATTCGACAGGTGACTATACGCTGACTAATTCCGATATCCAAGACCTGAGCTTCTTAGCAACTGTGAAATCTTTGCAAGATACCCGGGTTGTGAATTCTAATACAGTCGTAGACATAACACAAGAATCCATTTTAGATTTCAATAAAAATGCCGCTCAAACACAAATGACTAACTCTTTATCAGAGGCTGATGCCAAAGGATTGGTTGATGTAAGTTCATACACCAACGGTGAGGCGGTCGTTATTGACAATGCTGAGGCAGTAGTAATTGAAAATGGAGAGGCCGTTGTGATTGATAACGCTGAGGCAGTTGTACTCGAAAATGGCGAAGCCGTAGTAATTGATAACGGTGAAGCGGTGGTAATTGATAATGGAGAAGCGGTCGTCATTGACAACGCAGAGGCGGTAGTAATTGAAAACGGTGAAGCTGTGGTAATTGATAATGCCGGGGAGCATTACACATATAGATTTAGTAATGACAGAACAGCAGTGATAGTAGATGTTAATGAAATTGGTCGCGGAATAAGCCAGTTAAAATCACTGAATATAATTACAGGTCTCTCTATAGGTAATCACTTCCTTATGCCCGGTACCTTAACAAATAATAATTTGGATATAACATATGTAGCCGGCATTGTGAGCATCGTAGATCCATGCCCGATACTTACCCGTAAGCCATTCACTAATTTCAACAGCACGACTCAAAAAGAGACCACCTTATGGGTGAATGTAACTACAAAGATCAGCCGCCAGTTAGCACATGGTGATAGTCTTTTCTTCACTGCGGGAAACATTACCTTCAATAATATTGAGGCTTATAAATTCGGCACAACAGGGACAAGCACACCAATAACAACTGAACCGATACCTAATGGTGTGATCGTTGCAAATCTTCCCGCAGGAGCAGCACCTAAAACACGTTTTGAGAATAATAGGTGGATCACGCAGATCCCGGTGCCTTATAGCAGTACGTCGGATATTTTTATCTCAGGTGCAGTCATTAAATCGAATAGCAGAGGATTTAAAAAACTAAATGGTGGGAATACTGTTGTCCAGGGAAAATTCTATAGTAATATCTGCAATTTTTCTGATCAATGGACGTATGCGATGGCAGCATATCAGCCACCATTTGATTTTACTGCGATAACCGCCGAAGGAAAGGTAGCATCGGTTAATGGAGCTATTAATGGAATTAATTATCGTGCTGGAGCGCCAATACCCTTTGTTGGCACCACCGGCTCACAAACACCACATCTCGTGAGTGGTGGCAGTGGCGGCGGTGGAGGCAATTATACTGGAAGCACCAGTTCTTACGAGAATTTTTCAGCATGTCCAGTAATTCCTGCTGCGTGTTCATCTACTGTTACCCGGGCAAGCGGTGTGAACCAGGAAGAAGTTCAGGTAATTCCTTCTGCAGGAGAAGTTCAAATCATGCCAAACCCGGCAACAGATTATATTACGCTGTCGTTTGTTCCTGCCCGTACCGGTAGTTCAGACATTGTACTATTTAATATAGATGGACGAAAAGTTTTTGAAAATAATATTGGTATTTGCGAAGCAGATAAACGATACGTCAAGAATATTGATGTTAGCAAACTTGTAAGCGGAGTATATATAGTTCAGTTAAGAAGTGCGGGTAAAACAACTGTTAAAAAAATTATTATCACCAGGTAAGTCTTTATGGTCACGCTTTTTATAGATATTGTGAATAGCCGTAAATTTTTACTTATGAAAAACAACCGCGTCATTTTAAACTCCAGGAAAATCAAATTTTTTCTTTTCCTCTTTTTTGTTTCATTGTATGGAATTGGACAACCAAACAACCAAACCCAGCCCGGAAAGGGAGACACTGCATTAGTGAACAGCCTGCTGCAGCAAAGTAAAGACACGCTTGCTGATGACCCGGCTTTAGCAATCAGTTTGGCCTTCCAGGCAAAATCTATTTCGGAAAAAATAGATTTTCCCAAAGGGACAGCTAATGCTTTAAAGAGTATTGGTTTAGGTTATAGAAGACAGGGAAAAAATTTAGATGCGCTTGAAAATTACAATCAGTCATTAAAAATATTTGAGCAGCTAAAAGATAATACCAGTATAGCTAACCTATACAATAATATCGGCGTTGTTTATTATAAACAAGGCGATGATGCAAGGGCTCTTGAAAACTATCTTCAGTCATTAAAATTTTCCGAACTGGCCGGCGACAAGTTTAGGATATTGATTGCTTTAAATAATATAGGAGGAATATATTATGATAAAAAAGCTACTTATGATAAAGCCTTGCAATATTATTTAAAGGCATTGTCACTTGGCGAAGAGCTAGGTAAAAAGGAAGAAATAGGCGGCATTGCTGTAAACATCGGGTCAATTTATTTTGCCATGATGGATGATACAAAAGCCTTACTTTATTTTGATAAATCATTAAAGGCGTATGGCAACTCTAAAGGCAGCCTGGAAGTTTACAATGCTTTAGGAAAGCTTTATAGAAGAGAAGGTAAATATGATCTTGCATTGAAAAACCATAACCAGGCTTTAGCGATTGCCAGAAATGCAAATGACAAAACGGCCATTACAAAATCATTTAGAGGATTGGGTGATGTACATAAAGAAAAAGGTGATTATAAGAGAGCGATAGCTTACTATAAAGAAGCCGAAATTCCAGGTGTAGAAATACAAGCACTCCATGAACTTAAAGATCTCTACAAGGACATGGCTAAAGCGTACGAAAAATCAAATGATCCCGAAAATGCTTTTAAATACTCAACTCTTTATGCCAATGTTAAGGACACTTTATATAATATTGACACTGATAAGAAATTAGGCAGTCTTCAGTTCGACTTCGATCTGCAAAAGAAACAGAGTGAAATAAATCTTCTCACAAAAGATAAGGATCTACAAATAGTACAAACCAAAAGACAACGATTTGCAAAAAATGCCTTCATGATCGGTTTACTTCTTGCATTCATCATTGCATTGTTGCTCTACAGAAGCTACCGGATAAAGGCAAAAACACATAAAATAGTTGATCGGCAGAAAAATGAAATTGAGCATTTGCTTCTGAATATTTTACCTGTGGAAGTAGCCAAAGAATTAACGACAACAGGACGTGCTACACCAAGACAATACGAAAGCGTGTCAGTAATGTTTACCGACTTTAAGGGTTTTACAACAATTGCTGATAAAATGCCGCCCGATGTTCTTGTGAAGGAATTAGATGACTGTTTTATTGCCTTTGATGGAATTATTGAAAAATATGACCTTGAAAAAATAAAAACTATTGGTGACTCATACATGTGTGCAGGAGGAATTCCTGCTCGCGATGAAACCCATCTATTGAAAATCGTAAAAGCCGGGCTTGAAATACAGGATTACATAAGGAAACTTAATGAGACAAGGTTGGAAAAAGGCCTGTTACCATGGCAGGTAAGGATCGGTGTACATGTGGGCCCAGTTGTGGCAGGAGTGGTTGGCAAAAAGAAATACGCGTATGATATCTGGGGAAGTACCGTAAACATTGCAAGCCGGATGGAAAGCAATGGCGAACCCGGTAAAGTAAATATTTCTTCGGCCGCCTATGAACTTATCAAAGATTATTACAAATGCAGTTACAGGGGTAAGATCAGTGCAAAAAATATTGGTGAAATTGATATGTATTTTATCGAGCATGAATACACGATACCTAAAGATCTTTTGATCAAAGAGAGCGAGGAAATACATCAGTAACTTTCGTTTACCTTTTTGTTAACGTAAATGAAAGCCGGTGTGTAAATGCCGAATTTGTCTTTTCTTTGCTGTCTTTGTAACCAATGAGCTACTTCACAAAACTGCGTAATACGCTGCAAGAGACGGAAGGCAAGACTATATTGAACAATTTTTTTTCTTTATCCGTCATACAAGGCACCAATTTTATTTTACCGTTGATCGTGCTCCCCTATCTCATTAAAGTGATCGGTCTCGAAAAATTCGGACTGGTGGCTTTTGCCCAGGCATTCATGAGTTATTTTATCATTTTCACCGATTATGGTTTTAATCTAACTGCTACAAGAGAAATAGCGACAAACAAAGACAATGACGCAAAACTTCACGCTATCGTTAATAATACGCTGTTAACAAAGATCATTTTATGTGTTATCTCCTTCCTGGTTTTGTTGCTGATAGTCTCTTTTTCACCCTATTTCTCTCAATACTCTTCATTGTATTACTGGGCATTTCTTCTTGTTGCCGGCCAGGTTTTCATTCCTACATGGTTCTTCCAGGGCATTGAGCAAATGAAATACCTCACCTATATCAATTTTGTGGCGAAGATCATTTTTACAATCCTAATTTTTATTTTAATTACAAAACCTGCCGATTTCATATACGTTCCTGTGATGTATAGCCTGGGAAATATTATCTCAGGAATACTTGCATTGGGCATCATGTACAAAAAATTCAATATTCGTTTCATCTATCCTCCCGGTTTTAGTTTTATCGAACAATTAAAAAAAGGTTGGTATGTATTTATTTCAAATTTTTCCATTAATGCCTATATAAATTCTAACCTTTTTATCCTGGGTCTTTTTGCAAGTAATATCGTTTTAGGATACTATAGCATTGCAGATAAAATTCTTTATGCTTTCAGGCAAATATTAAATGTTTTCTTTAACGCTACTTACCCACAGGCATGTCAAAAAATTCTTATCAATCATTTTGAATTAAGAAGATTCTATAGAAAATATTTTTATCCTTTTTTATCGCTCATCTTCCTGCTTTGTCTCGCCTTGTTTATATTGGCTGAACCGCTCACAATTTTTCTTTCAGGCAGAAATGTTCCGGAGATCATTTTTGCTATACGCTTACTTAGCTTTGTACCTGTGATCACCTGTCTTAATATTCCCGCTTTTCAAACCTTGCTTGCTTATAACTTTCAAAAAAGCTATATGACAGTACTCGCATCTTTTTCGATCTTTAATATTCTTTTAAACCTTCTTCTTGCCCCGATCTTCTCAATGACCGGGACAGCCATCTCGATAATTGTGACTGAGACCTTTATAACAGCAGGGTTATATGTAGTTTTAGTTATGAGACATAAAGAACAAACTATCATTAATCCCAGGATATTATAATGGAAAATTCCAATATAGATTATTCAAGACATTATAAAAACTGGCACGCCGATACCGAAGAACATATTCATAAAATGAATGGTCTTTATTCGAAGATCATTACAGCACATTTTCCGCCAGATAAAAATATCAGCATACTGGATATTGGCTGTGGCATGGGCTTCCTGATGCTGGCACTCAAAGAATCAGGTTATCATTTTATAAACGGTATTGACATCGATGAGCAACAGGTAATATCGTGTAAGCAAAAAGGGTTAGACGTAACGTTGGTAGATGACACCATAGCCTTTTTGAAAGAAAATACCGGTAAATATGATCTTATTACTGCATTCGATGTATTAGAGCATATACCGGCTTCCACACAAATTAATTTTGTAAAGACTATTTATGGGTCATTAAAACCTGGTGGAATTTTTATTGCCACGGTCCCGAATGCAAATTCTGTGCTTGCTTCAAGAAACCGCTATATCGATCACACCCATCATGTCTTGTTTACAGAAGTCAGTCTTGATTTTGTTTTATATAATGGAGGTTTCAGAGAAATTGAAATAAAACCACTCGATTACATCCTGCCATCCGCATCTTTACGATCTTTTTTGCACGGGATACTGTTGCGTTATTTCAGATTTCGAAGAAGGCTTGAGATGATCGCCGAACTTGGTACGACCTGGGGCAAAAAGATCCCTCTATCATTTAACATCATCGCTAAAGCCATTAAAAAATAAACGGTATGCAGGTCTGTGGAGTTATTGTTACATATGATGACCGTTTTCATTTATTATCACAAGTGATCGATGCACTTTTAAAAGAAGCAATAGATAAGATCATCATCATTGACAACGGCTCATCAGCAAACACTCAAACAGCGATAAAAAAATATTCTGCAAAGGTAATTCTGCATCGTTTTGAAGAAAACAAAGGCACGGCTATCGGGTTTAAAACCGGGATCATAAAAGCGATTGAAAATGGCTGCGAATTTATTTGGTTACTGGATGATGACACTGTACCGGAAACAGGCTCATTAGATCTACTAAAAAAAAATTGGAAGAATTTTTCCAAAATTGGAAAAGAAAAAAACACGGCGATTTGTTCATACAGAATAGACAGACCCAACTTTACAAAAGCGTTTGCAACGAATAACCCGGACGAAGTGTTACCAATGAAAAACAGTTTCGCTGGTTTTCATATAAAAACCTTGTTTACAAAAACCCGTGAACGTCTTGCTCTGAATAGGAAAGGATCGTCCGAACCATCCGGCAGCTCTGTAAAAATCAGCGCGGCTTCGTACGGAGGGCTTTTCTTTCATAAAAATATTATTGAAAAGATCGGCTTACCTGATGAATCTTATTTCTTATATGCAGATGATTTTGACTTTACCTACCGTATAACAAAAGCCGGAGGCGAAATATGGATGGTTGCCGACAGTGTTATTCATGATCTCGAAAGCTCATTCTACCTGCCTGCCAAAAAGAAAATACTATATCACTCGGCATTTGATTCTCCAAAAGATTCATCGGCCTACTATGCTTTAAGAAATACAGTTTATTTTTCAAAAAAAAATTTAGTGAATAACAAAACTGTCTACTGGCTAAACAAACTCCTCTTCGCGTCCTTTGTTATGATTATTGGAATTTTGAGACGAAAATCGGATCGATTAAAGGTGATCAGGTCCGCAATGCGAGATGGAGAAAAAGGATTACTTGGTTTTAATCCAGATTATAAAATCTGAACCCTGTTTTTATTTAGTTTTACCTATTCATGAACGAGAATAAACTTATAGGCTATTTAAAGCACCAAAGCTTTCAGCCCACCTTTTTAAGTGTCTTTATCAATCCCTTCTTTTTTATACGTTATGCATTTTATAAAAATATTCGGCGCTACATTCCCGAATTAAAAGGAAAACTACTTGACTTTGGCTGCGGAAGAAAACCTTATGAAAACCTTTTTCACGTTACCGAATATATTGGCGTTGATATGGCGGAGACTGGTCATGATCATAAAAATTCAAGGATCGATGTTTATTATGATGGTAAGCAGCTGCCGTTTGATGATGCGAATTTTGATTCACTTTATTGCAGTGAAGTGCTTGAGCATATTTTTAACCCGGATGAAATTTTGCCGGAACTAAATCGTGTATTAAAGCCCGGGGCAAAAGCGCTGATCACTGTTCCATTTAGCTGGAATGAACATGAGATGCCTTATGATTATGCACGGTATAGTTCTGAAGGGATCAAACATCTCCTGGAAAAAAATGGGTTTAAGATAATTAAGCTTACCAAAAGCGGGAGTTTTGCACGGGTAAATTTCCAGCTTTGGGCACTTTATTTTTTTGAGCTATTCAGGGCACTTGGTCGTGCAGGTTATCTGCTATCTTTATTGTTTATTATTCCGATAAATATCGCAGGCAGCATTTTGCTTATCATATTACCAAGGAATGAATCCATGTATTTTACTACTATCGTACTCGCTGAAAAAAAATGATCCGGCAACTAACCGAAAATAATTTCGATATTGAAACAATTGACCTGATGATCCGCAAAGCAACCATAGCCTATTTTATTTTTACTTTGGCAATTTGCTTTATTATCACGCCATGGTTCTTTGAAAGAAATTTTTTCTTTAACGAGTTATTGGCCTTAACCGGCCTCCTGATTCTTGCCTACAAACGTTTCAAAATTGGTAATGATCCTATAAGCATTTATGTGACGCTATTATTAGCCTGGTGCTTCCTGCATCTTTTTACTTCAATAGCCCGGCAAGATTCTCTATACTATTATTTCCGTAATTCGGTGATTGCCTATTCCATGTTTTCTTTCTTCCTTGGTTTCTATCTTTTGAAATATTTGAGTGATTATTTCGTCCGAATAAGGAGATTACTTCAGTATTACATTGGTTTATTTATCTTTTTAAAAGCACCAACCATGCTTTTCGAAAGATATGGCGTATCTACTCTCTTTCCTGCCCTATTCAAAAATGCCCGTTACCGGTTCTTGCCGATTCTACTGATCATCATGAATATTATTTATGGATTTACTTACGACTCTGCAACCGCCCTTGTAATAGCTCTTTTTTTATTCCTAATATTTATTTCTCCGGGCTATAAGTTTTTTAAACAGTCTGTAGCAATAATTTTCATCGCACTTGCAGTACTTTTCATTTATCTTCAACCGAACCTTGCACTTATTAAAAATCAATTCAATCCCAATGACGAAAAGGGTATCAAAGAAGTGATGAATTCCAGCCAGTTACTTTCTATTGATGGCAATACAACATGGAGATTAATAATCTGGGAACAGATCATAGTGGAAAAGTTCCCTTCCAACATCTTGGGAATTGGATTTGGTACGCCGATGCTGAAATACTACCCGATTGAAGATTATAAGAAGCTTTCAACACTGCCTTATGTTATGGGTGGCCATAATTCTTATATTTATTTGTTTGGCCGTCTTGGTGTTTTATACCTTTTGTTTGTGATACCGATTTACATTACCCTATTCAGGGAGTATTTTTATCACAAACAATTTTATTACGTAAATAACCAGGTGTTGATCTTTTGGAGTTTTTTTTCGATCTCTGTTATGGCTCTTTTCAATCCTATTCTGGAATCTCCTGTATTTGCCTCCGGCTATTGGCTGGTACTTGGTCTTGTGGCCCGATGTATATATAACCGAAAACTAAGTGAGAAAAAATTATCAATTGGCTTGTGAAAATTCTATTTATACATAACCGATACAAACAATATGGCGGCGAAGATGTAGCGGTAGAACTGGAAACATCAATTTTGAAAGAGAGAGGGCACGAAGTCAAAACAATTTTTTTCGACAATGCTCCAATTGAGGGGTTGTTCCCAAAGATCACTGCCGGCTTTCAATCAATCTATAATTCTTCATCAGCAAGCAAAGTATCCAAGGCCATTCGCGAATTCAAACCTGAAATTATCCACATACATAACCTTTTTTTTATCGCTTCTCCATCTGTAATATATGCCGCCCACAAACACAGAATACCGGTTGTTCTTACTCTTCATAATTACCGTTTGATTTGCGCCAATGCTTTGCTGTTGCGAAATGGACAGGTTTGTGAGCTCTGTACACAAAAGACATTTCCATTTGCCGGCATCCGGTACAAATGTTATAGAAATTCCGCAACTGAATCTGCGTTGGTAACAAGCATAACAGGAATTCATAAAATACTTAATACGTGGAAAAATAAAATTCATACCTATGTTGCCCTTACCGAATTTTCAAGATTGAAAATTCTTCATTCTTCTTTGCATATTCCTGAAAACAAAATAATAACTAAGCCAAACTTTATTCCTGACCCCGGCGAAGGGCGAATACAACGCGAAGAATTCTTTTTATTCGTTGGCAGGATCGTAAAAGAAAAAGGAGTACATATACTTGCAAAAGCATTTGCACAAATGCCAGAAAATAAAGTTCTAGTTATTGGTGATGGGCCTGAAAGAATAACCCTCCAGGAAGAGTTTAAAGAATATCCCAATATTCATTTTATCGGGTATATGGAAAAAACAAAGATTGTTGAATACATTAAACGGTGCAAAGCTCTTATCTGCCCTTCTATTTGGTATGAGGGAGCTCCACTTACAATTCTTGAGGCATTTGCTACCGGCACACCAGTCATCGCATCAAGACTGGGCTCAATGATAGAGTCCATTACAGATGGATTCAATGGTCTTCATTTCACGGCCGGCGATGCAGAAGATCTTTCCAGGACTGTCATGCTATTTCTAAAAGAAACGGAAACCAATCCAATGTTCTACAAAAATGCGCGACAAACCTATCTTCAAAAATATCATGAAAAAATTCATTATGATGCAATTTTAAAAATCTATGAAAATGCCATAAATAGAGTTAATGTTTGAAAAACTAAAAATAGTCAGTCTAAGTGTACATCATCTTGGCTTCAATGAGGGTATTGAATTGGTGACAGAACGGGCATTAGAAAGGAAACCATCATATGTATGTTTTGCAAATGTTCACATGGTTATCGAAGCTTACAAAAACAGATCATTCCTTGAGATGTTGAGTAAGGCTGATCTTGTGCTGGCAGATGGCAAACCGATAGCAATAGCATGCAAGATCCTTCATCATAAAAAACAGGAAAGAATATGCGGCATGGATTTTACTCCGCGAATACTTGAAAAGGCAAACGAAAAAAAACTTTCCGCATTTATTTATGGATCAACTACTGCGGTGATCAGTTCAGCGCGGGAAAAAATTATTTCTTCTTATCCAAATATTCGTTTTGCGGGAGCCATCTCCCCTCCGTTCAGACAATTAACCGAGGAAGAAATAAAAAATGACATTGAGAAAATTAATCTGTCAGGAGCGGATCTCGTATTTGTTGCTTTAGGTTGTCCTAAACAAGAAAAATGGATGGCGGAGAATTCCAATAAAATAAATTCGGTACTATTAGGAATAGGAGCTGCCTTAAAGGTATTTGCAGGTTTAGAGAAAAGAGCACCGGCCTGGATGCAAAATCTGTCCCTTGAATGGTTTTACCGGCTAATTCAGCAACCCGGAAGATTATTTAAACGATATGTTTACACTAACTCCTATTTTCTTTTTTTACTTGTCAGGGATTGGATCAAAGCATTATTAAAGAATAATGATAGTAAAGATCAAAAATAAAAATACCGAGAAAATTATCTATACATGGCTTTGTATTGCCATCGTCTATTCATCGCTTTTTCTTACTTACTTAAATTCAATTTTATCAATTTTACTGGTTGCCTTTTGGCTTATCTTTTCAAAAAAGGAATTTGATATCTCTACCCTGAAATCAAGGTTAATGATATTGTTCATTTCACTATTTGTGATAGGAATTGTGGGACTTGCCTACACAAATAATAGTAAAGCAGGAATTGCAACATTAGAAACTCAATCGGCGATTCTTTTTTTCCCCCTGGTGTTTGGAACAACATCTGTTCTGGATTCTTCAATGTTAAAAAAAATAAACACCCATTTATTGATCGCTGCAGCATTGGCCTCAGTGGCAGGAGTGGGCTATGGCATCTATAATTATGTTGAATCCGGAAATATCGAACAATTAACAGGAGATCATATCTTATTGTTTCATGTGGTGAGGCCTGTGACAATGGGTTTGTTTTGCCTGCTGGCATTGATATTTGCTTTTGAAAGACTCAATGAATCTTCCGCAAAATCAAAAGGATCGTTATACGCCCTGATAGGATTAATGACGCTAATGATCTTACTTTTAAGTATCCGGCTTATAATTGCTTGCTGGTTTTTGATTGTCTTTTATTATTTACTAACAATTATTAAACAAAGACTCTACAAAATCTTTTCGGTATCTATTGCGATCTTAATGTTAATTGTCTCAAGCTTTATAATTCCAACTGCAAAAAAGCAATGGAAGGAATTGTTTGATTTTTCTTCGACATCAACAATTGCTCTCGACAAAGATTCTTCGCTTGGCAGAAGTTGGCGAGGCAAAGCTTTACGGGTTGCAATTTGGAAATGCAGTGCTGATGTTTTAAAAAAACACTGGCTCACAGGCGTCGGGACAGGTGATGTACAGGATAGTCTGCAAAAAACGTATGAAAACAGGAAATTTTATTTTGCATCAATGTATAACAGGTACAATGCGCACAATGAATATTTGCAAATTTTATTGGCAACCGGGTTACCAGGTTTATTGATCCTCCTATCATGTATTCTTTATCCATTACTGAATTACAGGAAAAAGTTCTCCGGAAATATTTACCTTTTATTTTTACTGCTTTTTGCAGTGGTGGGAATGTCAGAATCGATACTGGAAGTTAACAAAGGAATTATTTGGTATTCTTTTTTTAATTCGATATTTGCCTTCGGCTACTTAAAATCGGACAAAACATGAGCGAACAAAAACAAAACAACGCTGAGATCGATCTTTACTACTTTTTTAAACCTCTTGGAACAGCTTTACGCAAGGTCGGGGACCTGCTGGCCTACGGCCTTCGAAAAATCTATATAAATAAAATCATTTTCCTAATTATCGTGTTGCTAATTACCCTCGCAGGTTATTCACTACGTTATTTTATTCAGCCTTCCTATCAAACGGAAGGAATATTTGTTTCCAATATCTTGCCGGGTAAATATTGTTCAATCTTATTACAAAATCTGAATAAGATCAAAGGTACAAACAACCTGATCCTGGCACGTCAATTAAGAATTAATAACGAAGGGGCCGCGGATATTAAATCGATAAGTATGTCAGATATGCGTGACACTTTCCTGGTCGATAGAAAGGATTTGATCGATAAAAAAGATTCAGCGCTTTCCCTATTTAAGATCACACTTGTCTTGAAGTCTACACGCTATTTGGATACCATTCAATGGGGCCTTGTAAATTATCTTGAAAACAACGAATATGCCATAAAAAGAAAAGAGGCAAGAAGAAAGTCACTCCAGGCAATGAAAGAAAATCTCAATCTCAAATTGCTAAGCCTCGATAGCCTGAAAAAAATTGTAAATAGCAGCATTATGCCGAGGAGCGAAGGACAAGGCATAATCCTGGGAGAACCTATAAATCCGGTAAGTGTTTACCAGGCAGAAATAAATTATTTCCGCGAACAACTTAGTATTGACCAGGCATTGGCGACAATCGACAATATCGAGGTCCTTCAACCTTTCTTAGAATTAGATTATCCAAATTATCCTCAATATGGGCGCTTAGTGACCTGGTATTTCCTGGCATCTTTGGTCATTGCTTCATTGGTCATTTTTTTATTTGGTAAAAGACCTAAATACTGAATGTTATTTTAAAATATATTCCTTGAAAATTGACATCAGCATATTAAAAGTCCTGGTTTATTTTGATCTGTTTCAGTATCCCCTTTCTTCAAATGAAATAAGATCCTTTCTTGATCATCATGTACAGGAGAATGAATTTCAGAAGGCTTTGAATGCATTGGAAAGCAAAAACAAAATCTTCCTGATCAATGGATTTTATTCTTTGCATAATGACCTTTCACTGACTGAAAGGAGGATGATGGGAAATAAGAGAGCCGTACTATTGATGCCAAAGGCTCAAAGGATCGCCAACCTGCTCTACAAGTTCCCATATGTAAGAGGTATTGGTGTTTCGGGCTCTGTTTCAAAAGACTTTGCCGACGAATATTCCGATATCGATTATTTCATCATTACAAAAGCGAACAGGCTCTGGATCGCAAGAACTTTTCTTCATCTTTTTAAAAAAAGTCCGTTTTTAAAGAACAACAACAAGCATTACTGTATGAATTATTTTATTGACGAAGCTGAGCTTTTAATAGAAGAGAAGAATATTTATACCGCAACTGAACTTTTCACACTTGTTCCCGTAGCCGGGAATGGAAGTATGAAAAACTTTTTTTTAGCAAATGAATGGTCACACAGCTATTTTCCGAACCGGAGCTTACCGCCCGTTAAAGAAGATGTAAAAAGATCAGATTCGTGGCTTAAGAAACTTGCAGAATCATTTCTTAATAATAAATTAGGAGACTGGCTTGATAATTATTTTATGAAGCTAACAACGAAACGTTGGAAAAAGAAAGAGGAAGAACAAAAGCTCAACACAAAAGGTGAAAGAATGGGACTGAAAACAACGAAACATTGCTCGAAACCTAACCCGATATTTTTTCACGATTGGTTTTTGAGCAATTATGAACGGAGATTGGAAGAAATGAAAAAAGAATGGAATCTTTGATCCGAACGCTGTTTCATTTTTGATACGAAGCAACTTGTTTGTACCGGTAAACGATTAATAATTGTAACGTTAATGGAAAAAATTTCGGCTGTTATAATAACGTATAATGAAGAAAGCAAACTGGCACGTTGCATCGAGTCAGTAAAACCAGTTGCGGATGAGCTAATCATCCTTGATTCTTTTTCCACCGACAACACAGTAAAAATTGCACTTCAGGCAGGTGCAATAGTGCACCAGCAAACTTTTCATGGATATAAAGAACAGAAAAATGCAGCGATGCAATTTGCCTCTCATAATTATATTCTTAGCATCGATGCTGATGAGGCGTTAAGCGTTGAGCTAATAAATTCAATTCTTACGGTCAAAGAGGGGTTTGCCTGCAGAGCTTACACTATGAACCGGTGTAATTTTTTTTGCGGCCGGTTTATCCACCATGGTCTTTGGTATCCGGATAAAAAAATCCGCTTGTTTGACAAACGCATAGCGCATTGGGGAGGCATGAACCCGCATGACAAAATTGTTTTACCTGAAACGGCGAGTGTTTGTCATCTCGAAGGAGATCTTTTCCATTATAGTTTTGGCAGCGTTAGTGAATACATCAAAAGAAATGAAGAAATAAGCACAATTGCAGCCGCCTCCTTATACACATCGGGCCATCGATCCGGCATAAGAATTTTCGTAAATCCTTTTTGGAGATTTATCAAAAGCTATTTCCTTAAAAGAGGATTTCTTGACGGCTATCCCGGCTTTATTATTGCAAAAAATATTGCTGCCCAGGCCTATTTGAAATATAAAAAGCTGAATAAATTAAATAAGAAAAAAGAAAATATTTTGGAAGAACCTGTTAGTGTTTCCTTAACCGACAAATAGTGTTTATTTTTTCTTCAGTGAAATGATGTAATAATCTCCAATAGCTTTCCACGGCCATTTGCTTTTCAGTTTGTCCTCTTGTTCTTTTAGCCATTTGTATAATCGTGGTCGTTTTTTTGGAAAATTTTCCAGATAAGATGGTGGCACCAGGGTGCAAAGTCCTTCCAAAGATAGTAGGTCAAATGATTTTTGCATTGCTTTAATGACATAAGAAGGATCATAGTACCAACAGGTAAAAACCTCCCCTTCTATTTGTGCTTTTACACCTTTACCACTAAAAAAACGACGAAATGCCGTTTTAAATTCGCCTCTTAAAAACAGCATGCTTTCCCATAAACAAAACCTGGGAAGAATTACAAGGATCACAATTCCGCCGTTACTTAGCAATGATGAAAATGAATGAAGAACATTATCCAATTCTCCTGTACAATTTAAACCCGCAAAATTGGAAAAGATCAGATCATAAGGGCCTTTATTCTGTAAATTTTTCAATTCTGTGAACGAACAAAGCTCATGAGTAATTTTTGATTCAAGCTTACTTTGTTTTACTTTCTCAACAAGTTTTTCCTGCATCCCTTGGGAGATATCTGTAGCATGAACATCGTGCCCTCGTTGAGCAAACCAGATTGCATCTTCCCCAGTACCGGCATTTAATTCAAGTATTTTACTGTTTGGTTTTATAAACTGACCGACATGATCTCTCACTCTTTGTCTCTTATACTGAATTATCACATTGGAAGAATATAGCTTGTCAAAGATCGTTGCCTGTTTGCTAAACGCTTTTTCCGCTGCATGCTCACCTACACTATGTGTATGTTCATTCACGTTGCAGCAGATTTTTCAAGTGCATTTAATCTCAACTTTGACAAAAAACTTGCCGGTCGGTAATAAAAATATGTTGCGGCCTTTCTTATCTTTTTTAGAGAGGCTTGGTCAGGATTGGAAAAAAGCTGCCGAATATGTTCCATTGCAAGATGCATCCTGTAACTTCGGTGAACGTACCTGTACAATTGTTTATAAAAAGCAGGTTGATAAGTGTTGCGAAACATCAATGCCAGTTCATCAGAGTCTGTCCAGTTGGTTTTCTCCTTCAGGTCATTTTTTACCTTTTCATAAAATCCGGTACCTGGCAAAGGATAGGAAACCGAAATGCCGATCTCATAAGGGAGGAGTTCGTTGATCATATCGATCGTTTTCTTTACATCTTCTTTTGTTTCTCCCAAATAACCAAATTGAATAAAGAACGATGGTTTCATGCCATATCTTCGAATAAGCTTTGTCGATTCGTGTATCTGCTCAACAGTTGTTCCCTTATCCATTGCATCGAGTATTTTTTGTGAGCCACTCTCCGCTCCCATCCATATATTATCGCAACCTGCTCTTGCAAGATCACGGACATAATTTTCCTGTAACAATAGATCCGCTCTTGCCTGTATTTTGAATTTGAAATGAAGGCTGTCTTTTTCTACGAGATCTGCAAATTCATTTACCCAACCTGGCTTTAATCCAAATATGTCGTCACAAAACCAAATATGATCAAATTGAAATTTTTCTCTTAGCATTTTTAATTCCCGCACTACATTTTGCGGTGACCGGGAATTATAACGATTTCCATAAATAGGTTTGGCACACCAGTTACATCTAAATGGACAACCCCTGGTAGTGGCTATGTTCATGGAAAAATATCCTTTATGTTTCAGCCATGTCTTCCGGTAAATATTCATATCAACAAGATCCCAGGCAGGGAATGGAAGACTATCTAAATCTTTGAGAACATTTCTTTTTGTAGTTTTTATTATAGCGTCATTTTGCTTGTAAGCAAGACCAGCAATAGAAAGAAAATTATTCTGTTGCTGATCAATGGCAGTTGTTAATTCCAAGAGTGTTTGTTCCCCTTCGCCCAGTATAATAAAGTCCGCCCCTTCCAGCAGGTATTGTTCATAATGATCGGTAGAATCGGAACTGGAAACAATAACGGTACAGCCTTTCTCCTTAGCAAGCTTAATCATTTTAAATGCAGCTTGACGCATGTTGGTCAAGCACATTTTTGTCAGGTAATTGAAGCCATCGTCATACAGGATGAGAAAATCAGGATTATGCTTTTCCAATGATGGAATAATGTTTTCGGGTGCATGGGCAAACATCGTATCAAAAAAATGAATAGTATAGCCTTTTTCTCTCATTAACGCAGCCGCATATAAAGTGCCGATAGGTGCATAAGGTTGGCCGGTAGCCCATTGTTTCGGATCAAAGCGTAGAAAATAAGAATGAGAGAAAAGAATGCTACCCGTTCTGTTCATATTTAAACGATTATTTTATACTTGCCCAATTAGCTGCAAGCTACCAAAACGTACCCAAAGGCTCATAGGTTGCTTTCCCGATTTCCAGATTTCTTAATACAAACCCAGAAAAAGGGGTTTTTGTTTTTACTAAACCTATGCATCCATGAAACCGGATCATATAAAATTTTCGCCGAAAAATTTTTCAGATCTTCAATACAATGATGATAATAATAATTGATCGCTTCAGGAAAACCTAGCGTGGTATAATAATCTTTTGTTCGTTGTCTTGCAGCATCCACATTATTCTTTTTATAAAAGATTGTATCTACGATATGAACTTCTCCATCAGGACGCAAACATCGAAATGCGGATTGCATGACATCTTTTAAAGAAGAGAAATATTGAAGCGAAGCAGCAAAAACAATTATTTCAAAACTGCTATCCCCCAGTTGAGCAGAGCGGATATCACCTGAAATAAATTTTAAATTGGAGATATCGCCAAATACTCTCGACGCCTGCGTTAATTCTTCTTTGTTAATATCCATACCCACTACTTGCCCCGAAGTTTTTTTAGCTAATTGTGCGGAGAGCCAACCATTGCCACAACCTATCTCAAGAATGTGTAAAAGCCTGTTCTTTTGACCAAGATATTTTATTAACCGGTCGCAGGATCTTTTGCGCAACCGCCATTCTGTGGAATGAGGATGAGTAGCAGAAATCTGTGGCAAATTCCGTACTTCCTCATCGCTATACACCCTTTGTTCTTTTTGTCGTAGCTGCATATAAAGTTCTTGGAACGCTTCTGCATTGGCAGAACCATTAGGATTTGCACTTATTATGTCAATAGGCGAATACGACATGTGTTAGTAAAATGGAAAAATAAAAAATTGTCTGAAACAAACCTAAGCTCTGAAATCTGGGATTTTAAAAACTATATTTATGACGTACTTCTAAAAGTACAATTATTCATCTTTGCAAACGTCATGGTCAATATATTCAAATCGCAAACTTCATCAGCCAGGATGAAGCTTTGGACTATATTTTTTTTATATGTTGTTGTAGCCGGAATTGGTATTGCCCATCATGAATTTACAGGCGATGAGATACATAGTTGGAACATTGTCAAAGCAAGCAGCAGTATTTCGGATTTGATAAATAATTCCCGGTATGAAGGACACCCTCCTGTCTGGTATCTTATTCTTTGGAGTATTTCAAAGTTTACCCATAACCTGATGTATGTCCAGGTTACGCAACTGATCATTGCGAGTGCCGTGGTTTTTATGGTCCTGTTTTATTCACCATTTCCCCTTATCACAAGGATATTAATCCCCTTTGGCTATTATTTTTTGTTTGAATACGGAATCCTTAGCAGAAACTATGCAATTGGGGTATTACCCGCTTTTTGTATTTGTTATAGTATAGAAAAGGATTTTAAATATAAACTTCTTTTGTATTATGCGTTACTTTTTTTCATGTCCAATACTCATTTGCTGGCACTGCTCCTGGCAGGCAGCCTACATCTTTATTTTTTGCTCTTAACCTTTGAACAAAAGAAAAAGATAAGCAAGCTTCTTCCACACACACTATTGGGTATACTCGTATTCCTGCCTGCTTTATACTTTATTTTTCCGCCATCTGATAGCGGGCTGACCGTGGGTATTTTAGCAAGTAAATTTGATGATCAGCACCTCAGGATCCTTGCTAAAACACCGTTACGTACATTTCTTCCTGTTCCTGCCTGGTGGGAATACAATTTCTGGAACACCCAATTTCTATTGGAACTCCAGGGAAAAAGCAGTCTGTTGAAACTACTTACGCTTTTATTGTCAATAGGACTCTTAGGTATTGTATGGCTTGTTTTAAGGGCTAGTAAAAAAAGCTTGACCCTCTTTGTTGTCAACCTGGCTTTAACTTTTATCGTGGCTGTTATCTTTCCATTAACCACCCAACGGTATATAGGATTTATCTTTATTGGTTTTATAGCAGCGTACTGGATGCGTTGTTATGAAATACCGCCTAACAGAAAAAATTCGTGGCTTATTACTATTTTATTGGGGATCCAGGTTATCGCTGGAGTTTTTATCATTACAAAAGATATCCGTCTCCCATTTTCCAATTTCTACCGGGTGAATGAGTTGATCAATGAGGTTCCCGTAAATCAAAAAATTGTAACCGACTACTGGTGTATAAATACTATTTCGGCATTTACCGATACAGCATTTTATTGTCTAGGGCTTGACAGCAAGCCAATTTTTCTTCAGTGGAAAAAAGAATATAATTCACGGGGTCCAGGAGTTTATTTAAACAGTATAAAAAAATTATTTGAAGAGGAAAGTTCAAAAAAAATTTACCTGGTCTCAACCTATTCACCACGAATTATTTTTGAATTAGATCCAGAATTGAAGAAATTTTTTCAGCTTAAGATGATTGACAAAAGAGAGGGTGCAATAGACAAATGGAGCAATTTATACCTGTATGAAATCAGTCGTTTTATCCAGCCTCTATGAAACACTGAAAACAGCAAACATCATTTCGATTTATTTGTTATTAAGGATAAATTGAAATTGGGGTCATTAAACAGATAGGTTCTGCGGTCAGTTTTCAGTTGGAACGACTCATTGTACACGGGTTATTTGATAGATGTAGAGATATTCCCAGATTGATTTTTTTGTAATTTTTTTCTGCATGTAAAAGCGGTGACGGAAAGCTATTTCACTGATCATTTTGGTGTCACACTCTTCAGAAAGTACCATTAACACTGTGGAATTTTTATGAATATATTTTTCCAGCTTAGTAAACAATTGCTCAAAGTATTCTCCATTCTCACCACAATACCAGGCATGATCGGCCATAGTTTGAGGTTGCTTTTTATAATAAGGAGGATTGATGGCAATAATATCAAATGACTGTTCTGGTATATTGGCAAAAAGATCTGATAGAATAATTTCCGGCGTCACGTTGTTTTGATCGCAGTTCCTGTGAAGGAATTCTACGGCAACAGGATTAATGTCTGTAGCAGTAACAATTGCGCCCTTTCTTGCTGCATGTATGGAGATAAGACCACTACCTGCTCCTAATTCTAAAAACCGTTGTCCTTGCAACGATAATGCTGAAATGTATCGTAATAATAATCTCGTACTGAAAAAGAAACCAGGATGAAATACTTGTGGTGGTATCTCCAACCGCATGTTGCCATAGCGGTACATCCTTGTTTTAGAAAGATATCTCGTCAGCAAGGGTTTATACGTTCGGGCAACGATATTTTTCAAGAGGAGTTTCAAAATCCTTCGATTTCAGGTTGGCGGTATTTCCAGAGAATTTGCAACGCCCTCAATTCATAAGGCTTCCAAAAAAAACCTGTTTTATAACGGAAAGAAGAAAGTGTACGTAACACTTTTCTTTTAAATTCTGTCAGCCGTACATCAGATATTGTAGGATAGTAACCGTTCAATACGGTTTCAAAATCTTTTATTTTATTGATCATTTCGGGAGTAAGCCATGGGGTCAATGGATTTTTACGGAGATCAAAATTTTCCCATTGCGGACTTATCCAATCTTCCAGTTTTTCAGGAAAGTGAAAACCACTTTCTAATACTCTATTGTACATATCACTGCCCTCCGTAGGCACAGGGCTATAGACATAAATGATGATCTCTGTTCGAGGGTTGATCGTTTTTATTTCTTTGATAAAAGCAATATCCTGGTCTATTTGCTTCATCACTTGCTCAGGAGTATCTCCGGGTATGCCCAATACAAATGAATATTCAGGTATGATATCAAATTTTGCCATTCTTGCCGCAAAACTTCTTATTTCCGCGGCAGTTTGCGTTCCCCCTTTATCCATTTTTTTGAGTATCTCATCGTTACCGGTTTCGGCACCAAAGAAGATCATTTTGCAACCGCTTTCTCTCATCAATGCTAATGATTCATCGGAATATTTATCAATCGTATCGATTCTTCCTTCGCCCCACCAAACCATTTTCTCTGGTTTGATCAATTTGGCAAACTCAACTGTTCTTTTTTCAGATACAAAAAAGTTATTGTCATGAAACTCGATGGCGTTACCACCATAGTTTTGTCTTAAATACTTTATATCGTTGTAGATAAGTTGAGCTGATTTCCCTTTCCATCTTGCATTGTAAATAGGAACAACAGCGCAAAATGAACATTTGAAAGGACAACCCATACTGGAATGATAGGCAATGGTGCGGCTGCCGAGATAAGTTTTTCCTAAATATTTTTTAATTGGATAAAATTGATCCAGCTTTTCATAAGGCAAAGGAGGTAATTCATCCAGCTCATACAGTTCGTCTTTCGGAGATTTTATGATTTGATCTCCCCTTTTGTAGATCAGGTTACGAATAAGCTCAATTGGTTTATTATTTTCAAGCGCATCCAGCAAAGCAGGAAAAGATCTTTCGCCTGGGCCATTAATTATAAAATCAACAAATCCTGAATTCAAAACAACTTTTGGTTGATTGGACGGAAAATATCCTCCCCAGATTATCTTAATAGCCGGAAAAAGCTCCCTGATCTTTTTTGAGTAAGGTATAGCCTGCTTAAGTTGAGGTCCGGGCATCGATGTGATACCAACATATCCAAAATTTCCTTCCTCTAGATAACGATGAATTTTTTGCCAGGGATCCTGTTCAAGGTTTCCATCAACGAGCACATAATCATACAATCCCTCAATAGAAGAAGCAATACTGAGAATAGAGTTGGGTATTCTCGGTTTAAAATTCGCACTGCGTGGATTAAAAAGCAAAACCCTGATCATTGAACACTGAAGTTGATGCAAATTTAGCTCATACCCAAATCGGTTTATCTTAATAAATAGTTGCTCGGCAACCTTTTATTGCGCCGCCAGGTAGCATACACATTATGTATATGGGCAAGCGTAGCAGGTTCGTAGCTGAAAATCTGCTTTGAAACTATCTTATAAAGCAGGAGTTTGTGAATGCCATGTTCAAAAGACTGCACTAATTCCAGTTCCCGATAATTTAACACAGATTGCGGCAAATGCAATTGAAAGACTAATGAATTAGTATTCCCAAATGGAAAATTATCTTTTGATCTTAGCGGCAGCGTATGATTTTTTCCTAATGAATACGCGGTTTTATAAGCATCACAATGTATCCGCGAAATAACAACTCGTCCCGAAGCTTCTACCTGGTTGCAGGCCCTTCCTTCATGACGAAGAGAACTGATATAATACTTGTCATTGACCGTGCCATGCAGATCAGTTGGGAATAAATTAAATAATTTACCGTCACTTACTGTGATCAATGAAATGACCCTTGGAACAGAATAGGCGATTTGAACCTGCTTGTATAAATTGTCAGGCAAGTATACGTTCCCTGGTTTTTTATTGTAGAGCCTGTTATGTAATTCAATAATATATTGATGAAAGGAAGAAAGAAAATGATGTTCTCCTTTTATCGCTTCATAATAGACGAAACACATTTCATCCACTGGTTGACGTCGAATCATTTTTAAAGAAAGGCGGGCAATGGCATCCTTTTTTTCCAGAAATTCGTTTGGTTTGAGAGATTGTTCTGAAAAAATAATGTCAATTTTTTCAGTTAGCTCACCTTCGTTAACAGAAGCTGAATACAAAGTAAAGATCAGGGGGCTATAACCAGTAAATAAATGATGATTAGTAATATCTTTAATAATTTGTTTGCCGGCAATAAGATAGACATGAAGCGGTTGTTGAAAAGATTCTTTGGCAAGACAGAGATATTCCTGCGTGTAATAAAGCCCATTGAATTTATTTAATATTTTTTTTACCAGCTTCATAGTTAAAACTAAGAAAAATTATTTCGTTCATTAAGTATAAAACATGTCTGTTCCAGCTAACATAGGGGTTCGATTCAGCAGCAAGTTAAAAGGATTATCACGGGATACGAGCTGGCTTTTTGGATTGAATCAATCTTTTTTCCGAAAATCAAGAGGAGCAAGAATGTTGGTATATCATGGCATCTGCGTGCATGATCATCTTCGTTTCAATACTCTCTTTCTTAAATTAAAAACATTCGAATCACAACTTCAACTATATAAAAAATACTTTAATCTTGTTTCATTAGACCATTTTTATCAGCAAAAATTCAGTAATGACAAATTCAATATCTGCCTCACGTTCGATGATGGATTTGCCAATAATTACAAATACGTTTTACCGTTATTAGAGCAATACCAGGTGCCTGCTGCTTTTTTTATCACGGGTATCCGTAATGCAGATTATGATATTTTGTGGAATGATATCATGTCCATTTCATACCGGTACGGGCCCTCCAAAATAGTTTTCAAAAATGAAGAGTTCGTGAAAGGAAAAGATAAAAAGTACATATCGTCCTCAACCCATAATCGTCTCGTTGATATGCTCCGTTTAACTGAGTTTGAAGACAAAGCTGCATTAATAGAGATATTAAATCCATTCAAGAACAGGGCTGAAAGTGATTATTGGCTTCAAATGACAGAGGAGCAAATCAGGACATTATCCGGAAGTAAATGGACGACTGTAGGCAGCCATGGCTACTATCACAACGATCTTGCAAGGATTTCTGTCGCTTCAGCAAAAGAGGAAATTATTAAATCCAAACAATATCTTGAAAAGATTACGGGCAAAGAAATAAAGGCACTGGCCTTCCCTTATGGATCTTATTCAAAAGAGGTAGTGAATGAAGCGAAGAATGCAGGTTATTTAGAACTATTGGCGACGGAATTTCTATTTCCGGATGACGCAATTGACCCAACATTACGAGAAAGACTTACGATAAATCCGTTAATTTCCAACATTAATCAAATACATGCCAACATCACCGGAAATTATAAATAAAACAAAGGACACCGATTACTCTGTTGTCATGTTGAGTAAAGACAACCTGAGTGACCTGGATTTGTTGCACAGGGAAGTTTATGATACGGCAAGGCCAAATAGCTATTTCGTCAAAAAATATGATACTGCTTATACCGGAGTGGAAAATGTTGGATTCATTGCATACAATAAAGAAAATCGTCCTGTCGCTTATTACGGTGTCATACCTTGTTTCATTCAATCGGGGAAAGACATTATACTTGCTGCGCAATCAGCCGACACGATGACTCATCCGGAGCACCGCAATAAAGGAATGTTTGTCAGGTTATCTTTGCTGACTTTTGATCTGTGTCGTCAACTTGGTGTCAGGCTGATATTTGGTTTTCCAAACCAGAATTCTTACCCGACCATGATAAAGCATCTTGGTTGGACAGAAACAGAAAAAATGTCCCGGTTTACAATTCCCACAAGGACTCTTTGGAATTGGATTTCTTTGAAACCTTCAAAAGTACATCATGATAGAGTATTGAATAAACTTGCTTTACGGGATCCCGCTATAAAGAATTCTACAATAGAAGAGGGATATGCAGGCGTGTACAGGAATGAGGCTTATATGCACTACAAAACGTACACAAATACTTATTTGATAAACATAAATTCAGCCTCTTTATGGATAAAAGCCGAAGGCGACCTGACAATTGGTGATATTATATTAAAAGAAAATAATGGAAAGTCTTTTTTTGAAGAAATCAAAGCCTTGGCAAAAAAACTCAATCTGATGAACATAACTTTCCAGGTCAGTGGCGGGTGTAACCTCTATGGCTTATTTGCACGCAATTATCAACCTATTCAATCTTTCCCTGTTCTTTTCAAAGATTTTGACTCAGGGCTACAGCTAAATAGAATTAAATTCACTTTTGCGGATATTGATATCTTTTAGAAAGTTTTTTTTTGCATGAGACTTATTTTTACCAGCTATGTAAATTGTCCGGAATATGATCAGCCTGAAGCATGGTTAAAGCGAATAGAAGCGTATACAGGTATATTACAGGGCTTAAGTTATGATCATACAGTCATCGGTATAGAGAGGATCAATTATGAGGGGGAATATGAGCAACAAGGCGTACATTATTTTTTTATCAGGCTAAGAAGGAAAATTGTTCGTTTTCCATTTCGTATGCATCGTTTAATAAAAAGACTGAAGCCTGATGTTGTTTTTATTAATGGCTTTATTTTTCCATTGCAGATTATACAATTAAGATTAAAATTAGGCAGGGCAGTAAAAATAATTGTCATGCATCAAGCTGAAAAACCTTTTAAAGGAATTAAAGCGTATTTACAAAGACTTGCTGACAAATGCGTAGATGCGTATTTGTTTGCGTCTTCAGAATTCGGTGAGCAATGGACAAGGAACGGTAATATAAGTGAGAAAAAAAAGATTAGAGAGGTCCTTCATGCATCTTCTATTTTTATACCCGGAAATAAGGAGAAAGCAAAATTGACATTATCCATTACCGGATCACCAGTCTTTTTATTTGTGGGTAGACTTGATGCTAATAAAGATCCAATTACAGTTGTAAAGGCATTTATTAATTTTTTGTCGTTTCAACCATTAGCAAACCTCTATATGATCTATCACACTGAAGATATTTTGAATGAAGTCAAAAAATTGATTTGCCAGGATGAAAAGGTTATGAAAGCAATAAACCTTATTGGCAAAATTACGCATGAACAATTACAAGCATGGTATAATAGTGCCGATTTTATTGTTTCCGGTTCTCATTACGAGGGTGGCGGAATCGCAGTGTGTGAGGCCATGTCCTGTGGATGTATCCCTTTGCTTACAGATATTATCTCTTTTCGCAGAATGACGGGCCCTGACAAATGCGGATTACTTTATGAACCGGGAAATGCCGACGATCTTTTATCAACATTATTAAGAACAAATGAAATGAATATTGAAGCGGAAAGAAAAAAAACACTGGAACAGTTTAAAGCAGAACTTTCTTTCGAAGCAATCGCCAAAAAAATAACAGAAGTTATCAACTCGCTAAAGTCCACTAATGCCTGAGCAAAATCATAATCCTAAAGTAAGTATTATTTTACCCACATATAACCGGGCAGGATTGATCATGGAAACTATAGAAAGCATCCGGCATCAGACTTATTCAAACTGGGAATTGATCATTGTTGATGATGGCTCTGATGATAATACAGCAGAAATAATATTACAATTAAAGGAGGAGCGAATACATTTTATAAAAGCGGGCAGAATTGGCATTGGTGGTAAAATAAAGAACCTGGGATTAGAAAAAGCAAATGGAGAGTTTATCGCTTTCAACGACTCCGATGACCTTTGGGATAAAACAAAAATAGAAAAACAGGTGGCCGCTTTGCAGGAAAATTCAGAAGCTGGCTTTTGTCTCACGGGTGGATATAATTTTAGAAAAATTGGTGAACCCATTGACTTCTTTTACAAACAAAAAGAGGGATCAAGATTTGAGAACGTATTTACTCTCGTATTTAAATCTCAAGTAGCGGCCTTTGTCCAGGCACTAATGATCAGAAAAAGTTGCCTTCGCATAACCGGCGCATTTAAGGAACAAAAATCATTTTCTGATGTAGATTTTATTGTCAGTCTTGCCTTGAATTTTAAGGCCATAATTATTTATGAGCCGCTTGTATTTCGCAGGCTGCATGATGAAAACTATATCAGCTCCAGCTGGGAAAAAAGCTATCATGAAGGAAGAGCGATCATAAATGAAAATAAAAACTTATTGCCTGCAGAGACTTACAAGGATGCTATGTTCAGGTTCCACACGAATTTTGGTGAGACCTGCCTTCGCTATAAAAAGAAAAGAAAGGCTCTCAATAATTTTTTTAAAGCCTGGAAATATAAACCCGTAAGCATTATACCATTTAAAAAGGCTGCAAAAACCGTATTATATTTTTTAAAAGGAAAATAACTCAGAGAACTTCTCAACTGTTTCTTCAATTTTGTAAGGCACTATGCTTTTATATTCAGTTTTAGGTTTTCTCAGGATGTCGATCGCTTTTCTTATCATTTCTTCTTTGTTCGTTACGATATGCCAATTCTCAATCTCTGTATACATGGGTTTGACAAAACTAATTACTTCAGCGCCACAATACAGCGCTTCAATACAAACAATACCAAACCCTTCATAAGAGGATGGATGAAGAAAAACCCTTGCTCTTTGCATCTTTTGCAAAACCTCAGAGTGCGACAGCTCGCCAGTCAGGATAATATTTGATTGCAGTCCCTGTATTGCAATAAGAGTTTCCAGTTTATTTTTTTCACGGCCTTCGCCGATCAATACTACTTTGACAAGTGGTCTATGTTTTTTTATTTCGGCAATGATCTGAATAAAAACGTCATATTGTTTTAGCGGAATTAATGAACCAGCAGCAATTATATCAATATCTTTTTCGGTATCGCTGAACGAAAATTCCTTTTCATTAATCCCGGGCGTTATAACATGAACGGGTCTTATGCCATAATTTTTTTCGAATTCGTCCCGCAGGAAATCGGAAAAAGCTATCAACTCATGTGGTTTCAATCTTGCGAGCGGGACATATTTATTACCCTTCTTTGCATCTTGTCCCCACATCCAGCAATGATGTGTAATTTGATACTTATCGGCAAATCTTTTTCCTACTAACGCACATTCTGCATACCATAAGCTCAGCAGCCCGTTAATTTTATCTGCACGATGAATTTTTTTTAAGGCCGCATACCAGTTTAACATGAGAAATAATTTAGAAAGGCCTCCACGGTTCCTGCCATTGAAACTGATCACGCTATTGCCACACCATTGGTATGTTTTCTTAAAATAGGGATATTGAAAAGCAAGAATTATAACAGTAAGCTGAGGGAATTTTTCGTTTAGAGATCGTATGAACGATTGCAGCATGGGAAGACAGGTGGTATCCGATTCATCTTTTGGAAAACCTGGCGTAAGGATAACAAATGTTTTTGCTTTATAACTCATCTAAAGAAATTACTTTGTTGCAATAGGAAAGGCACTTACTGTCATGGGTTATCATGATCACTGTTTTGCCGGCAGCAACCATATCCTTAAAATGCTGCATCAGCAAGATCGTTGATGTTTCATCCAGTTCATTAAATGGTTCATCAAGCAATATGAACTCAGCATTTTTATACAATGCCCTTGCTATGGTAATGCGTTGTTGCTGACCGCCACTAATATTCTTTGCATTTTCCGTGATCATTTTATCAAGTCCTTCCGGGGATTGACTAATAAAATCGTTTAACCCGGAAATGGTCAAAGCGAATTCCAGTTTTTCTTTATCATAATTTTCTTCCTCTAACGTAATATTCCGTAAAACCGTATCATGAATAAAAAAGGGTTGCTGCCGAACATAGGATATTTGTGGCCAGTAACTTTTTATCCCGTCGGACGAAGCAGGGCGATCATTTATAAGAATTTCGCCAGTTGATGGCCGCAGGAATCCCAATAATAAATTTAGTATTGTTGTTTTGCCTTTTCCCGATTTCCCGGTAATACCTATAAAATCACTTTTTTTAATTGACAAAGAAAAATCATTTAGAACACGAAGATCATTGTATTGAAAACCCAGGTTTCTTAACTGAATTGATTCGATAGCATTGACCTCATTTTCCGGAAATTCATTTGCTGTTTTTTTTCCCGTCGCTCCCAAATCAGCAATTGAAAATTCATACGCCTTCATTTGTCCAGTTGCATTAATGATCTTGACAATCCCAGGAATGATCTTATAGGCTGCTGCCATAAAAGCTCCAATCATAATAAGGGTAGAGTTGTCTTTGATACCAGCCCATTTTGCAATAACAATAAGAATAAACAAACCAAGCACAGCAAAAGTTTCAATGATGCGACTCGGCATGGTTTGAACAGAGAGTGAATCAAATAAATGTTTGCTGAAGGTTTGCCTTGCTGTGCTAAACCGGTGATGAAAAAAATCATTACGCTGGTAAATATTGCCCTCCACATATCCCTTTAATGCATCGAATAAATATTTGTGGGACTTTTCATTATTTATTGAAATATTTTTTTTTGTTGATGCCAGCCTTTTTTTTATATAAAAAAATACCATTGTTACAGGTGGAACCAGGATAATTAATAAAAATAAAAAAAGCTTGGCATTGTATAAAAGTATTGCCGTAACTGTAACCAGAATAAGAATGGACTGTATAAGTATCTGCTGAATGCCCGAAAGAATATGCTGGCAGAATTCAAATGGATGGTAAGCGATCTTGTTAATATGTGCAGATGAGTCGACGTTTACAAATGTTTGAAATTTTCCTTGTTGATACTCGGCTAACTTATTTCCGGAAATTCGTACCGCTACCCGGCTAATGAATTTAAATTGTGCAGATGAGATAAGAATACCAAACAGGTTTTTGACCCCAAAAAGAATAAAAAAAAATCCAACAAGTGCGATAGAACCGGGATCAAGCATCCATGAAGGAAGAAAGTTCAGTTGATCTACCGAGTTGCTTATATAAAAATTTATGACAAGAAGTAAGAGTGCCAAAGCCGCAACATCTGCTATACTGATAAAAACATTCAATACCACCTGGACCCAGAACTGTCGCCTTTCGGATGGTGTAAGAACCAGCAGAATATGTTTAAGCTTTTCTTTCAATCTTTTTTCCGGGTAAGGCAGAAAGATAATGCTAATTTATTCTTTTGAGACAGGTAATTGAATATACAGATCAGCGACCAACGATCTTTCGAAGTGTATGCCATAATATTTTCATATCGAGCTGGAGTGACCAATGGCGCACATAAAAAATATCGAGATGTACCCGATCTCTCATCGCCTGTACATTTCTTGTTTCGCCAACATAGCCCATTGCCTGGGACAATCCGGTGATGCCGGGTTTTACTTTATGGCGATAATTATAAAATTCAATGATCTCCTCATATTTATTATTATCGCTGACCATGTGCGGCCTAGGGCCAATAAAGGACATATCACCGACCAAAACATTGAAGAATTGCGGAAGCTCATCAATAAAATGATTTCTCAAAAATCTTCCAACTTTGGTTATTCTTTCATCATTATTAGTTGCCGGTAACAGGTCGGCTTCATCATTTTCGATCATTGATCTGAACTTGATGCAGGTAAAAATTTTACCGTCTCTTTTATTTCTTTTTTGCAAAAAGAAAACGGGCCCCCTGGAATCAATCTTGATCAAAATGGTCATAATTGGAATCAGCCAACTCAGCACACCAAGAATAACAATTGTTGATAAAAAAATATCCCCTGCACGTTTGATAGCTCTTTTCCATAAACTTTCAAGAGGAAGTTGGAGCTGAAGCGTTGCGGCTTCATTTATTCTTACAATCTTTTTCAGCTCGAGATACAAGGATTGTACGGGCAACGAAGAATAATCATTTTGCCTGCCCTTTATAACAAACATTTCTGGCGCCTTGGGAAAAACATTGGTTATTTCAACGGAAGATTTTTCTTTCTCCATGTAGGATAAATTCTTTCGGTTAATGGTTAAGTATCGGTGCTTTCTGTTAAAGGGTTGCTTGTAAGGATTTTGATATGTCAAAGATGGAACTATGATCATTAAGTACAAACATTTTTTTTCAACCGAACTGTTAAAAAGTTTTGGCATCGAAGGCTTAGAACTGTATTTTTGCACTCCCAAAAATTAAGGGTCAAAAATGACTCTTTGTTGATCTCGTCGCTCAGCTGGTAGAGCATCCCGATTTTATCGGGAGGGCCCGAGTAGAAATGGTTCTTATAAAAATGTTTGATCTCGTCGCTCAGCTGGTAGAGCATCCCGATTTTATCGGGAGGGCCCGAGTAGAAATAGTTCTTATAAAAATGTTTGATCTCGTAGCTCAGCTGGTAGAGCACAACACTTTTAATGTTGGGGCCCAGGGTTCGAATCCCTGCGGGATCACTAAGGCTCTGAAAAGATATCAGGGCCTTTTTTTATGCCTTATACATACATTTTATTTTCTGAGAAACTAAACAAATATTATGTTGGATCGTGTATAAACCTTGAAAGAAGGCTTTATGAAAATAATATTGGACATTCAAAATTTACAAGTTTGGGTACGCCCTGGAAAATAATATATACCGAAGAATTTCAAACCATGCTTGAAGCAAAGCGAAGGGAACGACAAATTAAGAGCATGAAATCAAGGAAATATATTGAGGACTTAATCTTGAAAGGTAGAGCATCCCGATTTTAATCGGGGGCCTCCCGATTGAATCGGGACGGGATCACAAAAATTCAAAGCCTCCTGAAAATGGAGGCTTTTTTATTACTTGGGTTTTTAGCCTACGTTTGTACCACGAGCAGCTATTATGTCTTCTTATTTTAAAGATAAAGTTGTAATTGTTACCGGCGGAACGGATGGGATCGGTAGGGCGCTTGTTGAACAATTGATCAGGGAAGGTGCAAAAGTTTCCACCTGTGGAAGGAATCATGATAAACTTTATCATTTACAAACCCTCTTCCCTTCAGCTGCTCTTCACACAATGGTTGCTGATGTCAGCAACGAAAACGATTGTCGTCGTCTTGTGGAAATGACGGGCAAAATGTTTGGCGGAATTGATGTATTGATAAACAATGCTGGCATATCCATGCGGGCTGAGTTAATAGATGCTTCTATTGATGTAATTAAAAAGGTAATGGATATAAACTTCTTTGGAGCAGTGTATTGTACAAAATATGCTTTGCCTTTTCTCTTGGAAAGAAAAGGAACCGTGGTTGGTGTTTCATCCATTGCCGGATACCGCGGCTTGCCCGGCAGAAGCGGCTACTCGGCTTCGAAATGGGCCTTACAAGGTTGGCTGGAAGCCGTGAGGACGGAAATGCTGAATACCGGAGTAAATGTCATGTGGGTTTGCCCTGGTTTTACGACTTCGAATATCAGGAATGCAGCGTTGAATAAAGAAGGCCAGGTGCAAGGCGAAAGTCCCATGGATGAGGGAAAAATGATGTCTGCCGATGAATGTGCAAGACGAATTTTGTCAGCTATTGAAAAAAGGAAAAGAACCGTTGTGATGACCTTCCAGGGAAAACAAACAGTATTCTTAAATAAGTTTTTCCCGCGTCTTGCAGATAAAATGGTAAGGAATTTTTTTTATAAAGAAGGAAAGCTGATTAAATAAGATTAAAAAGCAAAAAATCAAAAGTCAAAATTAAAAATAGGGTTGTCTGATATTAGTGACAGTTTTTTGTCTTTGGAATTTTTACTTTTGACTTTTTACTTCTTCATTATGCCATTACTAACCCTGACCTCTGATATAGGTAATCACGACTACCTGACAGGGGCCATAAAAGCAAGGTTGCTTACTATTAACCCGGATTTTCGGCTGGTTGATATTTCCCACAATATTGCTCCCTTTAATTATCCGCAGGCTTCTTATGTATGCAGAAATTCAATAAAAAATTTTCCCGATTTTACTTATCACATCATCCTGGTCAACCTGTTTGATAGAAACCAGGAGCACCTGCTACTTGCATTTCACAATAACCAATATATTTTTTGTGCTAACAATGGTTTACTAACTATGATCCTTGACGAAAAGCCTGAAATAGTTATTGGCATTCCATGGCAGGAGGGCAAAATAAAAAATACGTTGCATTGTGTGGATGTTTTCGGAAATGCGATCAATCAGCTCGGCAATGGCGAGTCAATAAAAAATATTGGCAAACCCGATATGGCTTATATAGAAAAGAATCCATTGAAACCTGCTGTTGGTGATGATTGGATCGATGGGCAGATCATTTTCATTGACAATTTTGAAAACGTAATTGTGAATATAACGCGCCATGAATTTGAAGAACTTCGTAAAGGCCGTGGTTTCAAAATAAATTTTAAAAGAGATGAGGTCATCGATCATATCAGCGAAACCTATGCTGATGTGCCCGAAGGAGAGAAACTGGCTCTGTTCAACAGCGCCGGTTATCTTGAAATAGCCATCAATAAAGGAAATGCCGCAGGACTGCTTGGCTTAAAAGGATTTTCTGAAAAGAGTACACAGTCAAGTCAAATTCTGCAAAATCAACTTTTTTACCAAACAGTAAGAATAAATTTTGAATAGTAATGCAAAGGTTAGCGGTTGACATGGACGGCGTCCTCGCCGATGTGTACGAACAATTTTTCCGGTATGATGAGAAAGATTTTGGAAAAAGAAGGCCGCTGGAAGAGGTGGTGGGCGTTGAAGAACGAAAAGCTTTTCCATACATCAATGAATATGTTTACAAAAAGGGCTTTTTCCGGACAGCTCCAATAGTTAAAGACAGTGTAGAAATAGTAGCCCGATTAAATAAAACCTATGAACTATTTGTTGTTTCAGCCGCAATGGAGTTCCCGCAAAGCCTGCCTGAAAAATTAGAATGGTTGAATGAGCATTTCAAATTTATCAATTGGCACCAAATCGTTTTTTGCGGCAGCAAAACAATTGTCGATGCCGACATCATGATCGATGATCACTTTAAAAATCTTGATGAATTCAAAGGAAGCACTATTCTTTTCTCCCAACCACATAACCAACTAAGAAATGCAGGCCGACATAAAAGAGCCGATTCATGGAATGAGATAGCCTCTCTCCTTTTATAATAAATGATCTTGTTAAATATTTTAAATAATATTTTGGCGGCTGGAAAAGCGAAACCATCTCCCTATAACTATCGAGATGAAACCCCTATTTTTGCCCATCCCAAATCCCGATAGCTAACGGGAGGGAAAAATCAAATGTTTATGAATTTCAGGAAAGTAAACAATATTACCGGATGGGTAATATTGCTGATCGCCCTCACCACATACACCATCACCCGTGAAGCGACTGCCAGTTTTTGGGATTGCGGAGAATTTATTGCCTGTGCAAATGAAATTGGGATTCCCCACCCACCCGGTTCTCCTCTTTTTACAATGCTTGGACGTTTATTCATTGTTCTTTTCAGCGGTGGTGATGCTGCAAATGCTGCAAGTGCAGTTAACCTTTTAAGTGCAGTAGCCAGTGGATTTACTATCTTATTTCTTTTCTGGACCATTACACATTTTGCCCGCAAAATGTTTGTAAAGCATGGCGAGGCATTGACGACACAACAAACCTTTACCGTAATGGCATCAGGTGCAGTTGGTGGATTAGCTTATACATTCAGTGATACTTTTTGGTTTAGTGCTGTTGAAGGTGAGGTTTATGCATTATCATCTTTCTTCACTGCTCTAATTATTTGGTCGATGTTGAAATGGGAACATGCTTATGAATTAGCCAAAGATGTTGTAGAAAGAAACAGGGCTGATCGCTGGATAGTTTTTATCTTTTTTATGCTTGGTCTTTCAATCACAGTTCACCTGTTGAACCTTTTGACAGTGCCCGCGATCGTAATGATCTATTTCTACAAAAAATATACTCCTACGGTTAAAAGATCGATCATCGCGTTTCTTGGTAGCTGCGTATTGACAGGTCTTATACTCTGGGGAATGGTATATGCTATTCCAAGGACCTCCGCCTTGTTTGATCGTGTGTTTGTAAACAGCTTTGGACTTCCTTTCTATTCTGGTTTTACTCTCTTTTTTATACTGCTTGGAGTTCTTTGCTGGTATTTATTAAAACTGGCGCAAAGAAAAGGGAACTCGGTACTACGTCTTTCCGTTTGGTGTTTTCTATTTATAATGCTTGGGTATTCAACTTACGTCACTTCATTGATACGTTCTAAGGCTAACCCTGGAATTGATATGAGCAATGTGGATAACCCCGCAACACTTGCATCTTATTTTGCCCGTGAGCAATACGGCTCAGCCCCGTTGTTATACGGTCAACACTTCGGATCACAACCTGCCATTGAGGGCAATTATTATAAGATCAAAGAAGGGAGAATGAAATGGGGAAAGTTGGGAAATAAATATGTTCAATTGGGAAGAGAAAGAGACTATGATTTTGAACCGGACCAAAAAATGATCTTTCCCCGTATCTGGGATATGACCAATCAACAGGATCATCTGGAGTTTTACATTAGTTGGCTCGGCAAAGGACAAGGAAGAGATCCTAATACTGGAAGACCGACATACTATCCTCCCATAACGCAGGCAGATAATCTGAATTTCTTTTTCACTTACCAGATGGATGTTATGTACTGGCGGTATTTTATGTGGAATTTTTCCGGCAGGCAAAATGATATACAAGGATTTGGTAACCGTCGTGATGGAAACTGGCAAACCGGTATTTCATTTATTGATAAAAAAATGCTCGGGGACCAGGACAAGCTTCCTGACTCATTAAAGAAAAACAAAGCAAACAATAAGCTTTATCTTATTCCTTTTTTACTTGGAATTCTTGGCTGCGTGTATCAATTTATCACAAAGAAAAATGATTGGGTCGTCAACTTTTTGCTTTTCTTTTTTACCGGGATAGCAATTGGGCTTTACCTGAATATGCCGGGCAACCAACCCCGTGAAAGAGATTATGCTTTTGTGGGATCATTCTATGCATTTGCAGTTTGGATCGGCCTGGCAGTAACTGCCCTCGTAAAACTGACAAGAGAGATAAAACAAGTCTCATTTAATACTATATTATTTGGGTCTGTGCTCACTTTTGCGATCAGTGCTTTTAGTTTACTACACTTACGATCGGGCTCCGCCGTTTTAATAAGCAGTTTAATGATTGCCGCAATTTATGCTGTCTTCAGCGCAGCCTTGCCCGCACTATTAAAGACCATTTCATCAAAAGGAGCCAACGAAAGGGTTTTGAATATTGCCACAGCGGTCATTTGTATGATCGCTCCAATATTAATGGCCAACCAGGAATGGGATGATCATGATCGCAGCAAAAAAACATTGGCAAGAGATGATGCAAAGAATTATTTAGAAAGTTGTGCTCCGAATGCAATCCTGTTTTGCTTTGGTGATAATGATACTTACCCCTTATGGTATGCGCAGGAAGTAGAAAGAGTAAGACCAGATATTCGTATTATTAATACAAGCTTGCTTGGCATTGACTGGTATATAAACCAGTTGCGTTATAAAATAAATCAAAGTGATTCAGTTGATGTGATCTGGGGCCCTGAGCAGATCATTGGTGATAAGCGTCAACAATTACAATATATACAGCAGCAAGGTTTAAAAGACACTTATTACGACCTGTATGATGTGATGAAAAATGTGATCGGCAAGCAGGAAGATCCAAGCATTTTGCCGGTAAAAAAATTCAAGGTCCCTGTTGATTCAGCCTTAGTAAGAAAAAATGGAACTGTAAATGCTGATGACGTCCTGACACCTGAAATGCAATTTGAATTACCCGAGGGTGATGTTAACCCGACAAGGGATCAATTAATAATACTGAATGTTATTGCAACTAATCAGTGGAAAAGGCCGATCTATTTTACCTCCCCACAAGTCGGGCTTGGTATAGTGCCCTTTTTGAGAAGAGAAGGTCTTACTTACAGGTTAACCCCAGTAAGAGGAACAAGTGACGTAAATGTTGAACCTATGTTTCAGCACATGATGACAAAATTCACCAATGGGCATGCAGACGTTAAAGGCGTTTATTTTGATGAAGAGAACCGCAGGCATTTATATACCATACGTCAATCTTTTGGCGATCTGGCAAAAGGGCTTATTGCAAAAGGAAAAATGGAAGACGCTAAAAAAGTTGTAATGAGAGCTGACAGTCTTATTCCAAATATAAATGTGCCTTACGGTATACCTAGCAGGATCGAGTTACACAACCAGGCGAGCTATACACTCATGGAAGCCGCTTATGAATGTGGCGCCACAGAATTAGGCAAGAAAATTTATAATGAGCTAAACAAAGATTTTACCCAGCACATGGAGTATCTCGCTGCACTTGGTGATATGACAACCAAACAGCTTGAAGATATAGTAATGCAGTACAGTCAAATGAGTTACATGGAGCGATTTGAGCAGCAGCAAGGTAAGCAGCCAAGCGGCCGTGCCAGTGCCTATTTGTCAACTGCTCTTTCAGCAAATCAAATGAGCCTTGCCTATGAAATAAACAGGGTGTATGGCTTTGTAATGCAATTAATGAAACCTATAAATGAAAAATATAACGAGCCGCCGAAAGCAAAGGATACAATAAATAAGCCGGATTCAGGCTTATTAAATTTGAAGGTTCCCGCCACAGATTCACCAAAAACGAATTAAGCTTAACAACAAAACCAAACCTCCCGACCGGGAGGTTTTTTTATTGAAATTGAATGACCTTATTACCTTAATAACTAATTACACCGCGCAACTCAACCTTATTACCTTATAATAAACGATACCTGGTAATAAGGGAATAAGGTATTTTTGAAGAGATTATCCTGAGTTACTAAGGTAATAATGTCCTAAAGCTTTCACGATTAAATAAAGTTGTAATTTGCCAAGTGGTTTGAGGTTTGAGGTTTGAGGTTTGAAGTTTTAGCAAACTTTTTTTATGGCAACAATAACTCGTTTTGAAGATTTAGAAATATGGCAATTAGCCGCGTCTCAATGTTCTGATTTCGATTTATTAGTTGAAACCACTCCCCTTGCAAAAGATTATGAGTTACGAAATCAAATGAATAGCTCATCTGGGTCGGTTATGGATTGCATTGCAGAAGGATTTGAGCGCTCTGGTAATAATGAATTTAAAAACATGCTTGTGGTTGCCAAAGGGTCAAACGGAGAATTTAGATCGCAACTTCATAGATGCCTGAATCGAAAACATATTATCAAAGAAAAATTTGATGAGCTTTATGCAAAGAATGAAAGATTGGGGAAAAAGATAATGACATTTATACAATACCTCCAACGCACTCAATTTAAAGGTCAGCGTTATAAAAAGGATGATTATTCAACACAACCTCAAACATCAAACGTCAAACTTGAAACAGAATGATCGGTCATCATTTTAAGAAGTTTGATCCTAATGAAGGTGGTAAGTCGCGGTTTGAACAACTGCTTGATATGTTCATGCAGTTGCTTACATATACCAATGGCGACCTGTCAGAAGCATTAAGCTGGATGAATGAGCTGGACAAAAAATTTGAACTAACCAATGACGAATATGGGATAGGTGATTTTATTGAAGACCTTAAAGACAAAGGATATATTACCGAAGACAACCAGTTAGGTGAAATAAAAATTACTCCGAAAACTGAGCAAGGTATTCGCAAAAGAAGCCTGGAAGAGATCTTTGGCAAGCTAAAAAAAACTAAGCAGGGTGATCATCATAGTTTCAAGCCGGGACAGGGTGACGAATTAAATCCTGAATCAAGGCCATTTCGCTTTGGTGATATGATCGAGCAGATTGATTTTACTGAAAGCATTCGCAATGCACAGATCAATCATGGTATCGATAGCTTCAGCATGCAGGAAGATGATCTGAGTATCAGAGAAACAGATTTCAAAGCGCAGACATCAACTGTGTTGATGATCGATATTTCTCACTCCATGATCTTGTACGGCGAGGACAGGATAACTCCTGCAAAAAAGGTGGCAATGGCATTGAGTGAATTGATAACTACAAGGTATCCGAAAGACACACTGGATATCGTTGTGTTTGGTAATGATGCGTGGCCGGTTGAAATAAAGGACCTCCCTTATTTACAAGTTGGGCCTTATCATACAAATACGGTCGCTGGTTTAGAATTAGCTATGGATATTTTGCGAAGAAGAAAAAATCCAAACAAGCAGATATTCATGATCACTGATGGCAAACCAACTTGCTTAAAGATCGGTAAGCGTTATTATAAAAACAGCTTTGGATTAGACAGGAAGATCACGAGTCGTTGCCTGAATCTTGCCGCACAATGCAAAAAAATAAAAATACCAATCACAACTTTCATGATCGCTACCGATCCCTACCTGCAGCGCTTTGTGAATGAGTTTACCGAAACAAATAATGGCAAAGCATTCTTTGCATCGCTTGATAAGTTGGGAGCATTTATATTTAAGGATTTTGAAAGCGGAAAAAGAAAAACAGTTTATTGATGATCCCTAAACAAAAAACAATAAAAATAAGTTTGGGTTCAATACTATTGATCATCGGTGTTCTTGCAATAGCATATATCGGGTACTTTATGTTTATAACTACGCTGTCTTCACCACCAAAAATGGAATTATTTATACCGAGAGACTCGGGAGACAATGTTGATAAATATAGCGATCTGAAAACGAAACTGACGCTTATACTTTTAAGTGATGAAAAAGTTTTTGGATATTATGGGGACTTTATTAATGGCGGGAGATCCGTTTCGAAAGATGAAACAGACAAGATGATCGCTGATGGATGGAAAATGTTTTCAAAAGATTCTCTTGTTGTGTTGATCAAGCCTTCAAAAGAAGCATCTTACAAAGCAACAGTTGACATATTAGATCTAATGGCGATAAGCAGCATTGAGAAATATTCAATGACCGACCTCAATAAACAAGAAAAAGAGTTTTTAAAAATAGCTGAGTAGAATTGTTACAGTACAAGAGTGTGACACAACGGAACCCTAATAGAATTACTAAAGCCTGGAACATAACCATGAACATTCAAAATATAAAAACACTTGGAGAATTAAAGAAAAGTGGCTACCTGTATCGCAGTATTAAAGAAGAGCTGCGCCAAAATCTGATTCTGAAACTAAAACGAAAAGAAAATACTTTTCCCGGCATTATTGGCTATGAAGACAGTGTTGTGCCGGACGTAGAAAGAGCCCTTCTGAGTAAACATAATATTCTTTTTCTCGGTCTGCGTGGGCAAGCCAAAACAAGAATGGCAAGACAAATGACCGAGTTGCTTGATGAATATATTCCATGTATTGCCGGGAGTGAATTGAATGATGATCCCTTGCAGCCGATCTCAAAATATGCAGTAGACCAGATCGCAGCACATGCCGATGAAACGCCGATACATTGGATACATCGTAGTGAACGCTATGGTGAAAAGCTTGCTACGCCTGACGTCAGTGTTGCTGATCTTATCGGCGATATTGATCCAATCAAAGCGGCAAACCTGAAATTAAGTTTTGCTGATGAAAGGGTGATCCATTATGGCATCATTCCAAAAAGTAATCGTGGCATTTTTGTAATTAATGAGCTGCCTGATCTACAGGCTCGCATACAGGTTGCGTTGTTCAATATTTTAGAAGAAGGTGATGTGCAGATACGTGGATTCAAATTGCGGCTACCGCTTGATATATTATTTGTGTTCACGGCCAATCCTGAAGATTATACAAATCGTGGTTCTATAGTAACACCACTGAAAGATCGTATCGAAAGCCAGATATTAACACATTATCCAAAAACCCTGGAAACAGCTCTTGAAATAACAGAGCAGGAAGCTGTCATCGCTGAAGATCAGAAAACCAAAATCAAGATCAGCGATCTGGTGAAAAGATTGATCGAGCAAGTAGCATTTGAAGCAAGAGCAAGTGAATTTGTAGATAAAAAAAGTGGTGTAAGTGCAAGGCTTACTATTTCAGCTTATGAAAATGCTGTAAGTGCTGCAGAGAGAAGGGCAATAGTAAATAATGAAAGCCAAACACAAATATGGCTCAGTGATCTTGCAGGTATCATTCCCTCAATTACCGGAAAAATTGAATTAGTATATGAAGGTGAGCAGGAAGGCCCTTACCAGGTTGCCATGAATTTATTGGATAAAGCGATCCGTTCGCAGTTTGCAAATTATTTTCCAAATCCTGAGGTGCTGAAAAAAAGAATGCGACCAAAAAATGTGGAAGAACCTTCAAGAGATGAGAATCCTTACCGCTCCATCATTAATTGGTTTGATAAAGGCAACCAGGTAAACCTTTTCTTTAATACAAAAGATGATGAAAAGCTTGTGCAATTGTACAAGGTAGATGGGTTACATGCCATGGTGAAGAAATTTTACAAAGGCGCAAATGAAAAAGAAACTGCTTTATTGATGGAATTTGTGCTGCATGGACTTTCTGCTTATTCAATGATCAGTAAAAAAGTTATTGAAGGAAAAATAGAGTTTAAAGACCTGATGGGCTCTATGCTGAATCTTGGTGGCATAAAAACAAGTGAAGAAGAGGATGATGGGGAAGATTTTACTTAGCTCTTTCCCTATTTAAGATAATACCATATCAAACATATGCTCCGGTCGTAGAGAAGATTAAAGACTGACCTGTTTTTTCCAAATTCAGCAATTAATGTTTTGGGATTGTTCCGGATGGGCTCTTGAGAAAACAGGGGGTTACAAAATAACAGGATAAGCGATAAAAAATATTTCATCAGCATAGGAATATGCTCATAAAGAAAAGTTTAAATCACATTCACTTCTCTTTCCAGCAACACACCAAATTTTTTATCTACACTTAGCAAAATTTCTTCACTCAATTCATAGATCTCTTCACCTTTTGCATTGCCGTAATTAACCAATACCAAAGCTTGCTTTGCATGACAACCTGCATCGCCTTTACGATACCCTTTCCATCCGCATTGCTCGATCATCCACCCTGCGGCAAGCTTTACAGTTGCTTTTACTAATGGATAGGCTACTATATTGGGGAATTTTGTTTTTAGTTCTTCATATTTTTCCGTCGGCACTTCAGGATTTTTAAAAAAACTTCCTGCATTTGGAATTTCATCCGGATCGGGTAATTTAGAACGGCGAATATTTATTACAGCCTGTGAGATGGCCTTTATACTCAGCTCTTTCATTCCCATTTTTTCGAGTTCTTCAGTGATGGCCCCATAACTTGTATGAAAAATTGGTTTCTTTCTTAATTGAAGTGTTACCGATAAAATAACAAACTCATCTTTATACCGGTTCTTAAAAACACTGTCGCGATAACCAAACTCACAATCGGCTCTCGTGAAATTGTGAATTCTTCTGTCATAGATATGAAATGCTTCAAGACTCCAGAACACATCATCCAGCTCAACCCCATACGCTCCTATATTTTGTATCGGAGATGCACCGACATTCCCCGGGATCAGCGAAAGATTTTCAACGCCGGCCCAATTATGATCGATACAATGCAAAACGAATTGATGCCAATTCTCCCCGGCCCCTACTTTTACATACACGTGCTCTTCATCTTCATGTTGAAGCTCGATGCCTTTGATCTCATTCTTCAAAACACATCCGTCATAGTCTTTTGTAAACAAAATATTACTGCCGCCGCCCAAAATGAAGATGGGATATTCGGAATAGATCATCAGGTCCTCTTCCAACTCTTCCACGATTGAAAAAAAACTGAAAAACCTTGCTTTTGCATTAATGCGAAAAGTATTGTAGGGTCCGAGGGGGAAATTTTCATGGATCTGCATGGTGCAAACTTCTGCATTTTTTCATTACGAATGAAAGAACTAATTTTCCTCAGTATTGTTGCAGAGTCTCATTAAAAAAATGCAATATGAAAAAACTTTTCTTTCATCTTTTATTACCACTCGTAATTTTTTCCTGTAAAGAAAAAGATGATAAGCCGATTGAAAGCTCAGCGTTAAAACCTGTTGTTCATCCTGAATGGATCATGCAGGGAAATATTTATGAAGTAAATGTTCGTCAATATACTCCTGAAGGAACTTTTAATGCTTTTGCAAAACATCTGGATAGACTAAAAGAAATAGGGGTGCAAACACTTTGGTTTATGCCTGTTCATCCGATCAGCAAAACGGAGAGAAAAGGTACACTGGGAAGTTATTATGCCGTGGCAAATTACAGGGAAGTCAATCCCGAGTTTGGAACCATGCAGGATTGGAAAAACCTGGTGAATGCTGCTCATGATAAGGGATTTAAAGTTATCATAGACTGGGTGCCTAATCACACAGGAGCCGATCATCCCTGGCTAAATACACATTCGCATTTTTACAAGAAGGATAGTACTGGTAAGCCTACATGGAAATTTGACTGGACAGACATAAGGGTTTTGGATTTCGACAATAAAGAGATGCAGGACAGCATGACATCATCCATGAAATTTTGGGTGGCCGAGACAAATATTGATGGTTTTCGCTGTGATCACACAGAAAAATATCAATCAGCATTCTGGAAACATACGATCACCGAACTGAATAAAGTTAAAAAAGTATTTATGCTCGCAGAAGGACAAGGCAGTTGGATATTTGATGCGGGATTTGATATGGACTATGGATGGGAGTTATTTCATACCACTGTGTCCATTGCAAAGAATAAGAAGAATGCTTTATCCATTGATTCAGTTCTGATGAAGCTTGACAGCAGTTACCCTAAAAATGCAATGCAAATGTATTTCACCAGCAATCATGATGAGAACAGTTGGAATAAAGCAGACTATGGGACAATGCCGGGAGCAATTCATGCGCCGTTTGCAGTTTTATCACAAACATTTTATCGTGGCGTGCCTCTTATTTATAGTGGACAGGAAGTACCTGTGCTAAGAGCTATTTCCTTTTTTGAAAAAGACACAATTGTTTTCACCAAATTAGGAAGAGAAAAGTTTTATAAGACTTTGCTTGAACTTAGAAAGAACAATGTTGCGCTTGCGGCTGACGCATCTTATAGAAAAATAAATGCCGGCGATCCAAAAGTTGTCTACTCTTATGTAAGAGAAAAAGATGGTAAAAAAGTTTTCGTAATCCTTAATCTTTCTAAAACTGAACAGACAATAAAAGTCACCGACAAGGACCTGCATGGCAATCCTAATAATGTGTTTATGGGAACCAATGAGCCATTAAGTGACAAAGAATGGAAGATTGAGCCATGGGGATACGTGGTGTATGAGTATAAATAGGATGGTATAAAGTG
>Ga0075418_10000383_pt1 | contig 45566 bp, 52 predicted proteins | sample SoiMetdeltSBSDD2_FD_81776 | JGI IMG/M metagenome (GOLD analysis project Ga0075418, IMG submission 81776) | Bulk soil microbial communities from a Populus tree surrounding site in Tennessee, USA - Soil MetaG P. deltoides SBSDD2 | ecosystem: Environmental > Terrestrial > Soil > Tree plantation...
AAAAAAAAGATTGTAAAAGAAATGATGATCATAATCCTAGATTCTTCTTTAATTGTGCGATCTCCTGTAAGGCCTCATCAACCTTATCGGCTTTAATCTTGTACTCCTGAACCTTACGCTTTAATCTATTCTCTTCATTTATCGTTAACTGGTCAATTATACCGATGAAACCTACGTGCTTAGAGTCACCTTCTAACAATTCTTCCTCTTTTAATTTGAGGTATGCATCTTCCAGTCCGCTCTTTTGGCCCAATAATCTTCGAATGTATATGTGATCCATACCAGCCTTGAATGCATTAGTTTCAAAGAATTTACGAAAACCATGGCAACGCATTATCTCACTTCGATTGAATCTCTGACTCTCTAGCTCTGGATTTGTGCCCCTCAATCCAATATCTTTCAGTAATCCATCCATAGACCGCATAACAGCAACACGACTACAGGGTTTTCCAGGCCTCAGCGGTTCCCCGTGTGCATTATAATCTGTTCTAAATACAGGAGAATCCTCCTTGAGATGTTCTCCAAACCTCTCCCAATGTTCTAAATATGAATCAATTGCCGTTCTATCTTCGGGAGTGCAGAACGTAAAATAAGAGGACTTTTTACTTTTAGGATATACATTTATCTTGTAAATTCCATAATTATCAATGGGCATCAAGTCCTTAATTCGTATGAAGGGAATAGCTCCGACACGAATTCCCCGTAGAAGAAATTAACAGAATTAACGCTTTATTTCTAAGTGATGCATGATCAATTAGCTGTTTGATCTCTGAATGTGTATATGGCCTATCTTCGACTCTCTTCTCATGCTCAGGAAGGAAATTCTTTATCTTTTTCCAATTTAATATGACATCGTTCATCGTATAGAATTTCTGGACCGCTGCAAAGTATGTTGAAATTGTTGCAGGTGAAAGGTTCTTCTTAAGATGCTCTATATATCTACGAATCTGGATTTGAATGAGTTTGGGATTATTTTCATTTTCTAACAGTTTGTCATAATCCTCACGTCCTACCCCTAAAAAATCCATGTAATATTGGATTGCATCTTCATAAGTTTCTAATGTAGCTGAATTTTTACATCCTGATATGAAGTTGTCCTTTGCCATGCTGGTCAGTACTTGACTTTATTCTTCAACTCTCATCTGTCGTCTATTCATATAGAAATGTGCTCAATTATTTAATGATACTGTATTGGTACACAAATATCACTTAAGGACACACATACATTAGTGGTATGCAAAACAGAAGGGTTTTTTCTTAGGGAATTAATTTTCGAAAAAAGAGAGGACCTGACCTTACATAGTTCTTAAATACTATTCGTCTTCTTTGAAGGTATCGGCTTGAACGAGGAAGATCTAAAAGTGGTTTGGAATTGCGACGACTGTGGGTTGAGTTTCTTTTTCCATTCAGATGCGTTGGACCATCGAAAATTAAAAAGGCATTTGCGAGTAACCAAATTTGATATTCATTCAGGTAGACCAGTAACTGAGCCATCTAAGTAAGCACATATTATTGAGTCGGCTACGTCCCTAGAGTTAATCCAATCGTTGCTGTGAAAAAAGTTTCAACCATTTTGTAAATGATCGTGTTTATTTTCTCAATATTAGCATGAATTAGTTTGTGAATAACAAGCAGGTTATTATATAGTGATAGGCAAGGGATAAAGAACCTCAAAATAGGCTATCGCAATTGTATTAGAAATCCTGGAAAGAAATGATTGAATATTATCAAAAATTCCAGCCACCAATCTTTGAATATGTACTTCAAATGAAGACCATAGCATCATAGATACAACAAATATGGCCACAGCTATAATGCCAGTTATCTTAAATTTTTCAGTCCTTGAAATATTTTCCTCAGATCCTCCCATTTAGCTACTTCCCTATCTATCTCTATTGATTACCACTATACGAACTATTTGAAATCTTACAGAGCAGCAGATCATTTTATTGTTTGGATCCTCATTTATGTTTCTCCTCACCACTTGCAATAGGAGATCATCTTATGCTCCAAACCTGCATCATATGTGAATCCCCTGAACCTAGGGTACCCAAGTGAGTTTTAAATACGCGATGATTTGACACGTTAAGGCTACGGCAATTATGTCGCGCTCTATCTTTCTTTTCTGGGAATACCCCTTACATCAATAAGAGCGGACTTTGAACTCGGAGAAATACCTCAATATCGGCTGGCTCAGACTTCTTCTAATAACCCATTCATCACAGTAAGCCATCTTACACCTACAAAATAACGATTCAGATTGGCAGAAATATTTAACGCTGACTTTGATAGCAGAGATGACTAGAAATATTGGAAAAGAGATCCTACATATCTCTCATGATAAACGATTCTGAGGGAGAACAACTCGTAAAATTAGCGAGAGAAGTTGTAGAATTGTACGTTAGAAGGGCAGTGGTCGCCCCTATAGATACTGGAAAGATATTTTCCGATAATATGGGAGTTTTCGTTACCATAAATCACTTGAACGGGCAAGGAGAAGAGCATTTGCGAGGTTGTATTGGATATCCTGTTCCCGGGAAGGGATTATACCAATCAGTGGTTGAAGCAGCGTTAGGAGCTGCGACTATCGATCCAAGATTCTCACCCCTGGTCGAATCTGAACTTTCTAGTATAATTTTCGAGTTAAGCCTTCTTACACCTCCTCAGCTAATTCAAGTTGCACATCCAACAGAATATTATGACCACATAAAGATAGGGAGAGACGGTTTGATATTAAGACGGGAGAAACGGTCGGCGTTGTTACTCCCACAGGTAGCTAAGAGGTTTGGTTGGGACGTGGACGAATTTCTGTTAAACTTATGTTACAAAGGAGGGACTACTCCTGATGCGTGGGTCCTCCCAGGTACAGAATTATACACGTTTCAAGCCCAGATCTATGTAGAGTCAGAACCTGGAGGAAGAGTAATAAGATTACAGTAGGACACCTAAAGCTTATACTTCATGTGGGGGTATAATTATCTAACCAAAATATCTTATTATGCTTTGCATCACAATAATTCAATCTATTCAATAGTTTGATAATAGAATTCAATCTTATTTAGCCCGAATCCTTTGACTCGGCGGATCTTACCCTGTTTAGTTAGATGCAATATAGCATAATGAGCTTCGTATCTGCTTCCCAGATCCCTTTCAATCTCTTTTGCCGTAATCTTTCCGCTCCGTGCCTTAATAATCGATAGTACTAACTCCATCACTTTTTGTTTAGATGACCTACTGAGTTGGATACTGTTAGTTGACATGTATCTTGTTACCTAAGAATTGAATGGGACTAAAAATAATTGAGTTTATAATTATTTACCACTTAAATAGATAAAAAAACCCTTTTTAAGTAAAAGAAGAGAATAAAGTATCGTCATAATTGCTCAATGTCGAAGTTAGCAGAGACCATCTATTTCTTGAATGATAGCCAGAGGCAATCTATTTATGTGGAAGGACATCTCGAATTGCTCGTCTCAAACCCACACAAATGGGTGTAGGATTGTAAAATTGTATTATTCCATCGATAAATCCCAGCCGATTTTATAATGTCAAATAAGTACAACGAACGTCAGATGGAAGAATGATAATAGAACTATATTGGTGGCATTACAGTTTCATATTTGCATAATTTTTGGAAATAGTTACCGAACCGAATATTCTCTCTACTCCTATAAAATTTGGAATCCCAGTAACTCTTTATCTCAGGAGGCTCACTTAGGGACTATAAGTAATACTATTATAGAAAAAAATTGGAATCGAGCAACGATACTCAAAATACGCTATTGTCAGAATTAAAATCAGATGCGCTCACTTGTGAATTAGGACCATTTAGGGCCTTCAAATGAGCTGTGAATATAGCGATGTATAAGCAAGAAATCATATTACATATTTTTTGTATTGCAGATCAGATATTAAGATCGATAATTTGACACGTTCGTTATCCTAGTATCTTTATGCTCTTAGATATATATCTCTAAAAAACCAACCCACTCCGGTGATTTGATATCTTGACTGGTATTCATGAACAAATGATTAGGAGTCGTAATTGAAAACTTGGTAGATAATCGCAGAAAATAAGGCTCATCTCCACCTAAATCATGCAATCTCTGTCTCATAAAAAACAGGAAAGATTGTTATTATGCCTCATAGAAGCATATTCTCCTATATGACGGATGGCACGGGCGACATCTTCCAGCAGATTAATGAGCTTGATGAGATGATAGAAATAATAAATCATAGGATCTCATTAATCACGGAAAAAGTGGTAGAGAAATTTCTAGTAACGAGTTCGACAATGTCTCCCAACCAAAATTACTTGTTGAGCGGAATACAAAAGAGCCCGAGCCCTAAGAACTATATCATAACCAATAAAGGTATAGAAGTTGTTGGAGAACAAGAGATTACCCCTGTTTCGGCATTCCTGGATACAGTCATCCAATATGCGAACGAGCCGAGCAGAAAGATCATAGTTCTTAAGGAACTGCTTAAGCACTTGCAAAAAATGAATGACATGACGCCCAACAACCCTTGAACAATTCATGCAACACAACCTTGGTAACTTAAAATTGGCCATCCCATCTTTAGATCCAGACTCAAGAATCTAACGTCAATTAGATGATCTTCTTAAAATTTCACAGGAGTGGATGGGTTCCTAGTTAAGTGTCCCTGTTGCAACAAAGAGATGAAATAACGTGAGAAAATAGCAAAGATGATGAACCTACAATGCGAGGAATGTGGTTTAACCGATACTCGAATCAGTGTGGGTGATAATGATACCGATCAAACCGGTTAAGTATTTTAGTAATATTTCACAATCAAACGCGGCACTGAAAAGTTTAGGAACTATATCATCGTATGGTTTAGGTCTGATCGCTGCAATTATTTCCAGGGAATTTATTCAATATGGTAGAGATTCTTGTATGGACCATTAGTCTTACCTAGGTTTCAATCCGTATTTCTATTTGGCCATAAAAATTTATGCTAACGATGGAAGAATACATTTTGAGTATGGATTTTCAAGTTCCATTAAAAGTATAGTTTGATACTGATGTCAAAACAGATACTGTTTAGAACATTTCTTATATTGTTGAATAATAATCCTAGAATTATATGGGTAAGAAAGAATACGTTTCGTTAATCGCCATATTAATTGCTACAGCGTCAACCCTGGCTCATCCTGATGGCATAGTCAGCAATGCCCATGCTCAATGGTATTCTGACCCGGATGTAAGGATGACGACTTTGCAATCACAACAGCCATTGGAAGCACAACAGCCATTGGAAGCACAACAGCCATTGGAAGCACAACAGCCATTGGAAGCACAACAGATGCTAGAGACTCAGCAGCCATCCATGAGGTTGAATGAAAAGATCATAAACGACCAATTAGAATCTATAGTACAAGCTCCGAATGATGCACCGGAATCCATGCCATTCGTTCTACCTTTTGATACTGGGAGTATATTGGAAAACTAATTAAACGAATCTTAGTATAAGCGACCTTCAAGCTGCAAACAGGGAGAAGCCACACTGCTATCCTAATTCTGAATTCGATCTATCGCAACCGCTCGGGCTCAGAGGAAACTATACAAATGAACTTGATAGAAGTTCGAACCAGCTAAATGTATCTAAATATCCGACTTACAATAGAGTTAAGTTCCATATTGGGTTTAGGTTCCCGATAACAAGTTAAGTTTTGAAGTAATTCCTCAAGTGTAGATCCTTGTTCAAATTGCACAAAATGGTCATGCCTATTTAACTAATAAGGCTTAAATCGGAGGATACGAAGTCTTATGAGAATGCATGATGGCATTATTCTCTCCACCTTCGTTCTTCCACCCTCGTTCCCCATCTAAAACCACAAATCCAGTAAAACTGGCAAGTGATTCTGTCATTTTCATTCTTGGATATTTGTTAAGGGGGTTAGTTCCTATTTTGATCAAAAAATCCATCTTAAAATTCGCTGCTGTCGCGGTCTGTAATGTAGGGTTGATTTATTATTATCTATCACCTGCGCTTGAAAGCGCGAATAGATTTACAAGCCCAACAAGAATGTGGAAGGCGACTCATCTGGAAATAGTATTCTCTATTGCCACAAGAATTGAATCCATGATACAGACAGGCATCCTTAGTTTATGGCTTTCCGCCGCTGTGACTGGGATCGACGCGGCAGTTAGATTAAGGAACCTCGGGCGTTCCGTGGCCAACTCAGTCACGACATTTTTAAAGAGACCGATTCCCATTATCTCCCATAAGGAGAAATTAGTAGTTGAAAGCGAATCAATTAATAAAGATATAATTCATCTTACACGATCGACCTACCATGGAATTCCAGCGAATGTTTCCCCAAAATCTAAAATGGGACAGCACGGTAGTAATCTTGTACCCAATTACAGAAAAAGGATTGATGTTAATGAAATACTTGGAGAAGAGATGGCAGAGGGCGACCTTGTTCAGACATGAATCTTGATAAAAACCTATTCAATAGAATAATTTCTGAAAAGCGAGTCCAACGTCCTCAATCATGTATGTTTTTTTCTGTTGTGCTCTTCTAATTCTGTTAGTGTGTTAAAGATAACATTTCCCCCGCATTTTTCACACCGATATTGAGTACCTGTAGATGATGACATGTATATTTTTTAGTGTCCGCCTATAATTTAAAGACTACTATATGTTCCAACCCTGTTAATCATGTAAAATCATATTATCTTGTTTTTGTTTTTTTCAATCGGAATAATCTAGTATTCATCACCATTTCGTATTCCTAGATTATTAAAATAACTGATAGGTCTGCAATAAATCCTATACTTATTCACGATTTCGTAATACCAATCCATCGGCAAGCTTCGTATGAATTCCGCTGTTGTAAATGGGCTGAGGGTACTATTCCATAGATCCGTAGTCCTCTTTCTCAGCCAGATATATTACTGATCTTCTGTTGACAGCATTCATGTCATTGCTTAAATGCCAAATCTTCTGGCAAATTGCACAAATAATAAATCCCTCGCCAGGGGTGTGCTCTAACTTATAGTGACTACACCTAATTTGGTATTGATACTTCAACGATTCCATTTCTCTTATTGAGCTAATATTCCTGACCGAATTTTCTGTCAATATCTTGAATATTCTTAGGAGGTATTTATTTACCCTTAGAATCGAGGATTAAAGACAATTTCAGTCAAGATTAGCTTCATATGGATAGGGTTAAATTGAATACTACTCAACATGTATATCAATGCGAAGATGCGGGCGCTGCGGAAGAATCAGATTTTACACGTTGAATTTTATTTTTTCTGACTTTATCTGCAATGAGTGTTACATGATCTCGAAAGAAAGAAACCTAGCACAAGAATAATAGGGATTTGGAATAACATTTGGCAGAATCGCTGCTCTATCCTATGTTAGTTCACTCCACTTCTGTACCCTTACCTATGATTGTCTCGCGCCGCATGCAGTACAAAATTTGGAACCTGATCTCATCCTAGAGGCGCATTTGATACAAAGTCTATCCTCTGCAATTGTACGAGGTAACGTCTCTGACAATAGTGGTGGCTTAAATTGCTCTGTATTGAAATCTCTTTTTGAATACGCCCCGTACATATCAGTCACTGCACCACTAGGTTCAAAACTTTCGGTAATATCAGGCGTGTAGTTACCTGCATAGGTATCCTTATTTTTATCCTCCAAATATGCAATTAGACGTGGTACTCGGCGTTTTTTGTCAGAACTTTCAATTAATTCTCCAAGCCACAATACAAATTTTTTTAGAGTCATCTCAGGTGTTGAAAAAGTAAGCGAATGAGTCGAAGTGTAATCCTCGGTTGCTGCTCTTCCATTAAATACCTTCATTACAAAGGTAGTCACTCTGTCGCTTTTAATTATTGCGAATTCCCACATTTGTTGCAGTATTTTGCCTGACTCGGGATAGTAGAACCACAAACTCTACAGTTTTTTGTCGAGGGGTTTTTGGTTCCCGTATCTGGCATATTAGGTCTATTTACCTCCATAGTAGTGGGTTTGAACTTGGGTTCTTGCTGCTCAGTTTGTTGCGGAGAGGGCAATGAATATTCTTGTGGGGCTGGTGTAGAACCCATACTGCCACCGGTTCCTATGAATCCTCCTACTCCGAAACCTGCTTGAGGAGTTGCATCCGTGAGGACCATTCCTCCAGTAGAACTTTTGACAGACGTACCTTTATCCACTGCAGACTTCAATTCTAATATTACCCTAATCGCAAGAAAATTTAGTGCAGAAAAGGCAACCAAGTACTCACCAATTTTGGCAAAGAACTCCTTTTCGTTTATCTTTCCTTGCTTAAATAGTTGAGTATCATCTATAAATGATTCATACTTCTCCTGTGTATCATTAACCAGCTGTCTCAACTTCTCGGTAAGTCCACCAAGGGCATCTACACCAAAAGACATGGCTAATGTCTAAACTTCTGCTTTTAGAGGTTAATAAAAGTTTGAATGGCGGCGAGATCTGGTAATGAATAAGTAGCCCAGTTAGACGAGTCAAGGTATCGAGCCGACCTCAAACCTGTTTCCCCCCTCTTTTAAAACGTATAAGGCTTACCCAACAAACGCCGGTACTTGAAAATTGCCGTTTGGAAGTTAAAGAACTTATTTATAAGTAACGGAATAAGGTGACTCAAACGAAAGTGGAGGGATTGTCTAGACTGGTTAGGATACCTGCCTTACACGCAGGTGGTCATGGGTTCAAATCCCATTCCCTCCATGTTAGTCATGGATTAATACACTCGCTTGTTAGTTCGAAATGCTCGTATTTTTCCAGTTAACTTGGCCTTGCGTACAACGACCATAACAGCCACCACCGAAATTTCATCCGTTCAGGACTCATAATAAACATAGACACAAATTCAAATTTAAGGAGGATAGATCAACTAACCAGAGATGCATTTCAATATTTCAGATCAATCTTGTTGAAACTGGCAGAGGAATCAAATGCGGACTCCACATCCCGGCATGCTTTTGTCATAATAGACTGATCACATACTTCTATCTTCTATTGGGTTGTGCCTATTTCAAGAAAAGAGTAGTCCAACGCATATTTAGCCGCATCGAGAATGAACTATATGATCTATTTCAGGATATGGTGACTTTTTGTTTCGCGTCTGTGGCGCCGCAGGAGAGTTAGTAAAGAAAGAAGCAGAAATAAAAGGAGTGTTGCTCACCACACAAGGCGTGGCATAGTAAAGATCTTAATTATGCAGTGACTAACGGAAGCGGTAAGATCTCTGAAAAAGAGGAGAATTAACAATAGCAGATGATCGAATTACCCCCGGTTTCAATATCATCTGGGCCGTAGAATTCACATTAGATGTCTGAATCTAGTTCTTCAGAGTCTTCAGTAGTTGGAGGTTGAAATGTAAAAGCTGGAAACCAACCTATACTTCAGAGGACGAACCAATCTGTCCGTAGCAAGAATATAGTAAAAGATTCAGGCAAAGTTTTGTTCATCAATAAAATCTTCATGCTTCTGGTTCCTGTCATCGCCGAATTCTGTTGCCAAATGTGAGAGAGGTAAAATAATAAAAACGATAACATTGGGCACTTGTGGGGGACCTAGGCCGACTCCAGGTATAATGCTTATCTCATATATTTTCCTAGAACACATTATTATCGATGACTCAAAGGAATAATAATAGTAGACTAAGGGATCCATCGGTCAGAAGATTGTTTGAAGGCAAGAACTTTGTATTCGTATCAACCTTAATGAAAGATGGGACACCTCAGCTCTCTCCAACATGGGTAGACCTGGAGGAACAAAATGGCGGGCATATACTTGTGAATACTGCGATAGGTCGGCTAAAACACAAAAATGTATCACGAAACCCTAATGTTGCGTTAGCGATTTATGATCAAAATAATCCTTATGATATGGTTTCCGTAAGAGGTAAAGTAATCGAACAAGTAAATGGAGACATTGCTGAAAAACATATAGATAAATTGGCAAAGAAATACATGGGGTTAGATAAATATCCCGGTCGTTCAGCGGGAGAAAAAAGAATAATACTAAAAATAAAACCTGAGAAAGTATTTCATATGAAGTATGGATAGGAGGCTATATTTGTTATTTCAGAAAGTGTTGAAGGTTAAAAGATAACAAAGATAAACCATACCAGCGAGCAATCTTCAATTAATTCAGCAGGCCGAATCGCTTAAAGAGAGCAGTCCAATCCGATCAAATATGTTAGTAGAACAATTTGTAGATGTAAAGAGAAAGATTACAGGTCGAAGAGTCGTGGATATAGAAGAGCCCACGATAGAAACGGTTCTTTGTCTCATTGGATTAGGGGCAGCAAGGGTCGCAAAAAGATAAATATTATATAACATTCTATGTTATAATAATCGGAGCAGGAATCCCCATGTCTATTCTTCCGACGAATAGCATTGAGCACTTTCCTAGAAACGAAGATAATACGCTAATAGAAATGTCCCTTTTCTCTGAATTAGTTAAGGATGAATCTATCATTGATTCAATGATAATAGAACTAAGATATGAAAGGAATCAGCAAATATCCCAAGAAGATCAAGACCGCACTACTATAAACATAATATTAGAGAAGATGCAAGCGATGAAGAAATCTCAATCCTTATAGGAATTGTTACCTCATTATAGTAAAATAGAATTTTTTCTTATATCCGCGAGTGAATTTCTCAGTCAGCCGGAGGCAGCCACGAAAATCACCCCCATTCCACAACTTGTCATTCTCCTTCTCGTCTTGGCGCAGGAGGCGAGCATTATCATATTGTCGGCAGATAGTTCTGACAAAGGGCACCATGACACAGGTTGATTGGTACATCGAGGGAGCCGAGTTCAGCAATTGCAACTGCGACTACGCCTGCCCTTGTCAGTTCGAGTCACGCCGCCCCACACACGGAGACTGTCGCGGCTTCGCGGCCGTTTGTATCGATAAGGGCCACTTTGGAGGCGTGACGCTCGATGGCCTCGGCGCAGCCCTCCTCTACTCCTGGCCGGGACCAATCTACGAGGGGAACGGCGAGTGCCAGGCCGTCATCGATGACCGGGCGGACGGCAAGCAAAGAGACGCTCTTGCTACCATCCTGTACGGTGGCGAGACCAACGAGGGGGCAACACATTGGTGGGTCTATAGGAAGATGTCAAGCATCGTTCATCCCCCGCTTTTCAAACACATCGAGTTCGACGTGAATATAGAGTGCAGAAAAGCACACATCGTAATCCCAGAGGTGCTCGAATCCACTGCCCGTCCAATCCGAAGCCCTATGACGGGCGCTGAGCATCGCGTCCGCATCAGCCTCCCCAATGGTATCGAGTTCGACCTCGCGGAGATTGGCAGTGGTACCACAAAGACGATAGCCTCAATCGCTCTTGACCTCGAAGACACCTACTTTCATTTCACTGCTATGCGCCAGTCGGGCAGTGGGGTAATCCACTCATGATAGAATCCAACCGTGTCCACGGCCCTTCTTGAATATATCTGAATTTCGTGCAAAGGGCGAGAAATGTGAGACGATAAATACGATAACCCTTTAAGGCTGGAACTTAGGAAGCAGATATAGTCATTAGCAAATTTATGAGGGCTTCAATAACAAAACAGCCCAGGTATTAGAATGGAATTGCACAGGTTCATAAAAGACAAACATTCTAGTACCATTTATCATCTCCATGACTGAACCTTGTTTTTGTTCCTTTAGCGCATTGTTGAAGGCTTGCAGATTTGCAAATGATTCATTTTTATTAATACTAAATAATTGCTTATTTGAATCAGCTACTTTTTGGCCATTTTGATCTACCTCTACAATTCGCTCCCCATCTGTAAGATTTAATGATTGTACTGAATTTTGTCAGACTATCCTTCTAGGCCCTCATCCTCAGTCAAACCGTGGAAGTTCTACTAGCTCCCAATGACTATTTCAGCTCTTCAATGTTGAACGGTTGACGTAACGAATTGAGCATGTAAAGCATCTTTCTTATATATTTCTCCTTTGATGGAACCGTAACCAACTTTCTTTGGTAAAACTCAACCAGATGTTCGATCAAACAATTAGCTGTCTGACTATTTTCTTCTCCTGAATATAAATTAGCGAGTACCATTGCGTACCAATACTGTACCAGTGCATCTTCTCCATGCTTTGATTCCAGTTCCGTCACAAAAGTGAAATTAGAATGACATTTTCTACAGAGGCCAAAATGGGCCTCAGATGTGCTTCTCTCAACTAAATGACCGCATCTGGCTTTCATCATGCTTAGACAATATTCTTACGTTTAGGGCATATTAATATTTTAGAAAGAAATATCAGATAATGGAATAATTAGGAATCTGGTTATGTTCGAAGTAGATTAGTAAGAAGTCAACTATATTCAAATATTTGTCGGACATTCTTATCCTTGTTTTGATACATGTGGAAGAAGGATATGGATGAATGCCCATTTACTAATAAAGAATAAAAAATGTTCACCAGCTACTATTTCCTTTTAGCATGCTTTTCCGTCCAGTGGGCCATAAAATCTTCAATTATAGGTTCGAGGTCGATTCTTTGAATATCTCTAGTTCGACTTTTCCTGCCAAACTGCCTTCCAATCGTGACGCATTTCCAGCATCCCACAATGGGAATTAGAGGTGCAACATAATAACCAGCATATCTGCCACTGAAGTTCCAGGCCTCTCCCACTATACAATGTTTCGAATCATGAGCTAACATGACTCTTTCTTCCTCTGAGAGACCAGAATTCAGCCTATCTGCCCATATTGGGCATAACTCTTCAAACCTTATCTTCTTAGCTAGATTTTCACCAAAGTACTCACCTGGTATTTTTTTCGTAAGAGATGCAGGCTTCCAATAATTAATTTTTTTCATCTGGACATACTATTAGGGCTCAATTAATATTAAAGTTCATGAATTCAGAGTAGTTGGAATGTGACGCACTAATACTGCTCGCAAGACTAGGCAGGAGATACTTTAATTTTTATTACAAGCCTGGTGATTCAGTACCAATATAATTTAGTTGATGAACAGAAATATCTAATAGATTTGCGAAATCCAAAGCTGCAGAAGGCTTCGTAATGACTACAACCTCCTAACAGCTAGGTTTGACAACTTGTTTAGCTTGGAAATTACAGCCAATCGATTTCTGCTGGTCCCTACCATGGCAACTTTTGGAATCAGTATCAGCTGTATGACCATTTTACTTCACAAGATCGCAAAATGGCCTAACTTCGAAACAGTTTTACAGCCTTTACACTGAAATTTACTGTAAAAAGAAATATTGCCCAAGCCACGAGAGAACCAATCATGGATGCTTGATATGGCTCCACCATAGTTGACTCAAGGAGCTTGAAATGAATTGCTATCTTCGAAATGGAGTAAATAATCTCAGAGACAGAGAAAGCTGCAAGCAGCTTCTTGACATCACTAATTACTTTCTGTTGGGATTTCCTTCCTGTTGATGGATCAATGTACCTAAGTCTGTTATCTATGTAAAAAAATAGCGCAAAAAGTGGAATGTAGATGGCGTATTCTACTGTCAACGTCGCTATTGAATTAGACAGACTATTGGGATCGTATCGCGAATATAGTTGGGTAAACGTCGCTCCCCCAAAGAAAGCAAAGATTCCGGATAGGAGAATGTTCTTGTTAAGTAGGATATAGTTTCTACGTTTGTGATAGAATCTCTTAATTCTTCTACGACGGCTAATTATCAACTAATATTTCCATTTTCAAAAATCGTAGTTCAACCTTATATGGATTATACTATAGTTAGAGTCATGATTGTTGAGCGATAAAAGAAGTAAGCATTACGACGTCTTAAGAGATAGAAAAAGAACACAAGGACGAAGTTTGAAGGAGCTATAATAACAACGCTACTCCTGAATTACACGAACCATATTATCTGAAACGGCAGGAACCAGTAGGGCTGTTACATAAAGTGGTTCGTTGTTAAACTCGTATTCTATTGGAAGAAGGATAATTTGTCTAATATAATATAAAAAAGCAACTGTTTATAAAATGAACTAAGAATCCATTGTTTAATGATAAAGCGTTACGTATATTACATTATTATTGCGGCTGGAATTTCTATTGCAGGCTATTTCTGTTATACCCAGATTAATCGTCCTACTTTCGCTCTAGAGGTGGATCCGACAAGAGACACGACAGATATTTCTGGGATCATGTATCGGGTCCGACTGACGAATGTTGGCTTAAACGAGCTCACTGGAATAGTAGTCAACCTAGGGGGAACTGACATACAGAATCTGACTTCATTGGACTCCGGCCAGTCTTACTTTTTCTATCCAAAACCTGATACGCAGGTAAGTAAAGTGGAGGTTAGTACCAATGAGGGAATTTTTGTTCAAAGTGATTTTCGATCACCAACCAAAGTTCTAGGTCTCCCGGGTGCAGGTCGGTAAATCAGGTCATACTCACGCCATTTCCCAGCTTTCGATCCTTGCCCCGTTTTCTGAAGGATGCTATTCCGAATTATATTTTCAAGTCGGATTCTTAAGTCAGCACATTTACAATGGTTCTATAGCGCTGTGACCAGTTCTTCAATTTGCTTTGTAAATGGGTGTTCGGGATATTTTAGGACCGTAAAATACTCTTTTCGTGAAAACTGGATATCACAATAGCATGGGATTGAAATAATTGGCGGGATACCTAGATCAGAGGATAACTTTTTAACAAAATCGGCTTCACTAGAAGGTTCCCTTGTTAACTTATTTAATATGACCTTTTGGTCTTTTCGTACCTTGGATGATGCGACGATCTGACCCTCCCCCCCAGGGGTTGGCGCCCCTGAAGGAACGCAATAGCCTGCTATTAAGTTATATAAAAGATAAGCCTTGCTCCCAAACCTAGCAAATGATTTGTATATTTCGTTGATCGCGAGCCGTGTACCTTCAACATCTAGATTGCCCATCTTAAGGGTGAGCAGCAATGTATCGGCTATTGCCAACGAGTTAATAGACCAGAATCTCATACCTGGGCTAGTATCAATTATTATATAATCGGCATGAAAATCAGAGATTAAACGCTCACGCAGGTAAATAAACCTTCTAATTATGTCTCTTTTGGTTCCTGAATCGGCGTTTTCTAGCTCGAAAATTCCTTTTTTTTGAATGTTAGAAAACCCGATCCATAATTTACCCTTATTTCTCACTTCCTCTTTATTTTCGGACCGGTTTAGAAATGAATATGATCCATCACTAGGGCGAATCTTACCCGTGTGATTCTCGACGGCCGAAGTATAATCTATCATTGCTTTGTCAACTTCCACGTTTGTATTAAGAAAATCATTTATTCCAACTATCGGCTCTCTTTCAAAATATGACTGAAAGCTTGGGGCATAAATATCTAAATCAAGAAGACACACTTTGTAGCCCCTACTTGCAAGTAGCGCCGCTGAATTGCATGCCAGGGTTGTCTTTCCGGTGCCTCCTTTGTACGAGTGGAAAGCAATACACCTAGTCATCTATGGAATATTTTACCTAAGGGTCCTACATATAAGAACTTAGCAGAATAGGGAAAAGATTCGTGTTCCCCGCAGGATACTAATCCCAAGAGAATAATGTAAGAAAACCAAGCAGGAGAGCAACCTAGCCTTGAAAAAGTAGATAAGACGAGTGTCGGAGTAAGAAAGGCTTTAACATGAGTAGATTTTTTTTAAGTCATCCAGACCCTATCTCCTTGTGCCCAGTTTCATATTTGGTTTACAACTCATTTGCAAGTCATAATTTCGTGCTTACTTTGAATTATACCGTTGAGTTCTTACTTGGGTTTTGTCTGTGCTATACAACCATGAACTTAATTTTGAGTTTTAAGAAAAGAAAGAGCTCCTGCCTTAGTCCCTCTATTTGACCATATTGAGTTTTCTCTCCCCCAGAAGTATCATAGCTGTTAGTACAACGTACGATATTTGAAATAATTCAGTTGCAATAGCCAACTCAATTATACCACCTCGGCCAGTTATAGGGTCTAAAAGTATACTAACAATTACATATCCTGTTAAACCAACCATAATAGTACTCCCTGCAATCCCAATGAGATACCAAATCATGCCCCATCTTTTTATCATTGGTAAGACCCAGAATAGTTGTGCCATACCGGACACTAGAAAAAAGATCGCGTAATTGATGAAATTGATGAAATTTGGTATTAGCATAAGATGTAAGATTCCAGCAAGGCCAGTACAGAATGCAGCTCCGTAGTACATCCGTGGTTTATTTACAATAATCAATTTTGATAATGGATCACAAGAGATCTTGTGATCAAGTATAATCTTTTCGTGTTTAATGATGGGGTTAAGTTTCGCACAAATAGAGCCGGACCGATCTTTACTATGGATTTACTTTTAATCTTCAGCGTAGTAGAGAACACGAATGATTACCCTAAACGCACTCATTAAAGAAGGATGCCAATTAAGGGATTTTTGACAATCAATAACTAATCAATCTGCGCCCTATATATTATGTTCTTTGATAAAATATTTTCTGAACATCTCAGGAAGGATAATCAGGAGAAAGACTTTAGGATTTCCCATTGAACAGATAAGCTCTCGAAAAAGCTAAGAGCGATCTGTGTTGCAGGATCCGAAGATTCCAGAGGGTTAGATTATCGCTTATTGATGTGATACCGATAGCTGTTCTATGTGGTCACTATGACACAAAGGACAGGAGATAATTGTTAATTCATCAAAGTTAAAGTATGAAGCACACCAGAAACAAGATTGACAAAGTAGAAAATCTATTCGTCTATCAGATGAATAAGGAATTCCATGATAGGTTTCGTTAACCATTTCTAGGCTAGATAAAGTTTCTTTTCTCAAGGCACCTTCTTCTTTATCTAATATTAGTTGATAATCCAACTTGGAGAATAATAATAGTCCGCATGCCTTATGAAGGTACACTATTTAGAAAATTTATGTCTTGGTCAAGATCAATCCAGCCCCCACCATTCAGTGTTCCCCTTATTCCAAATGATGCACCTAATCTTAATGCTTTAGTCTTCGCCGAATTCTACTATGATGTCGAAACGAAGGCAGTGCAATAAAGTTATTATTCGCTATCCAATGATCGGATAAACAATCGTTTGCAGAAAATATGTAGATAAAGAGGATGTTCCAAACTATAAACTCCCTCTGGTACTGATACTGTCATCTAATACTAGAGAACTTTCTTGACTCTATGATTCCCGTGTAACCCGTGATTAAGCATCTCGGTTCATATATCCATAGTTAGAAGTTAGCATACGATTATTTAGCGTCGCATAACCCATCAGGATCACTTCTAACACAGGTGTTTTCTGAGAATGTATTTTCATTTAAAGAAGGTACTAGTCCGTCCGAATTGTTCAAGTCTACCTCATTATCCCGCAAATTATTTAATGTAACAATATTTCCTGTACTCTGACTTTCGAAGAATATACCGTTTTGACTCTCCTGTATATTATTTCTTGTTATTGTCGATTCATGTGTATTAATAAAAGTGATTCCAGCCAATGTATTAACATCCATAATATTGCTCATTATTTCCAATTTGTTCGCAGAATGACCTGCCACCCCTACATCGTTATCCCTCATAATGTTCTCTTCAACAGATGACGTTTCAGATCCAGTAAAATAAACACCTATCTTGTTATTCTGCAGTATGACAGAATCGACGGAGATGTCGTTTCCTCCAATAAACAAGATTCCTGTCTCAAATCCGCTTATGACTCCTGGACCAACTATATGGACATCGTCCTTAGTGACACTAATCCCTGCATTCGAGGTATCTTTTCCTGGACCTTGCATGTTGAAACCGTTTAAGTTTATTGTGGTAGAATCGTCGCCTATTATTAACCCATCAGCAGTACAATTCAGATTTTTACTCAGAGTGACAGTACCAGTAATCACACTCCCGCATGTGACCTCTTGACCTTGCTCTGAAGTCCCATCCGACCCAGCGTCCTGGGCTTCGGCTGGTAAGACCAGCAACATAGCAAACATAGCACTCATGAACAGAATAATCATCATCGCTAAGTTATTTGGCTCTAATTTCATTGTCGATAGTTTAGGGATGTAGTACGTTAAAATGTTTATTGAACTATACAAAAGGGCGTACTGCTGACTGTCAAAGTCTTTTTTTAGGAAATCGTAATCCGAAAATGTATTCATTCAACGTCTCAGAAGATTGTAATGGGTTCTCATCTCTAGTGCGCTTAAAAAATCACGAACACTACTCATGAGAGGACTGATTAGAGGTAGCCGACTAGTACCACTATAGACAAAGAGTCCCATCTCAAACCTCACGAGATCTACCACGTAGACGTGCCAGCATGGCTACGCTACCTTAGGATTGCTCCCTCCCGGACCTCATCCATTTCGGCAACGTGCACTTGCGCGCACACAGTCAAGACAGAGCCTTCGCTCTGCTTGCTGCTCGTAACCATCCAACACGGCATGATTTCATTTCAGTAAGGCAAGCAGGTGCTTTCCATCCATAGATTTACCTAGTCGTTGCTGATCCCAGCATGAAGCCGATTTCTGGTAAAGGGGTACGGCTGGCACCCCGATCCTCCCTACCTCCAAGGAAGACTATGATGTCTTCGGATATTAATATTGTCAAATCAGCTATCAAAACACTTGTAGCGATCAGGATTAGTATTAGCAGCTAAAAATATCTCACAGTGCCAAACTAATTTTTCATTTGAAATACAATCATGTTGGCTTCGTAGAAGCCACATCAGTGTGATTGTATTTTAGGTGGAGCTGTAAATCCTCCTTGTTATAGCAAACTCGACTACAGACCGCACATTTGATTTTCTCATATGATATCCTGGAATAATGAACTGGATCAGGCTTTCCCAACTTTAGTCTGCGGATTATATCTTTTAATCCCATGATATATGCCTCCTTATGTCAAGCAAATCTTTCAATATGACATCAATGAATTTTCTTATAAGGATGACTATTGATTTTGTGTAATGCGTTTTTAATTTTCCTGGCCTTGCATTAAGCAGAGTCTAAAGCTGGTTTTCTTAGGATGACATAAAATAACACTTGAAAATTGTTCGGTTGCGACTATGCCAAGAACGCAAACGATTATTTTACAACGATGACTGGACAGGAAGAATGCGTAACGACCCTTAAAGCTACGCTCCCTAGGAATGCCTTTGAGACTCCTGATCTTCCTTTGGTTCCAACAACTATGATGCTAATGCCATGAGATGCGGCATAGTCCGTAATTGCAGTCCCAGCAGACGTCACTCCTTCTATAATCTCTGACCTAAACGGGATTTTCTTGTCTTCAGCTTTCTGTCGCAATTTTTCCATCCACTGTTTTGCTTGATTTCGTTCTTCTTCTAATTCTTTTAATCCGTAGGTTGGCGCAGCAATAAAAGATGATAAAAAACTTCTTGGAGTAGATACATCAAGAGCAGTTAATGCAATTAATTTACTTCTACTTATCTCTGACATTCCAGGCCCACCCTTCTCAGCCATCATAATTGCAAATTCTGCAGCTTTCATGGAAGAAGACGATCCATCTACTGCGACCAGGATTATCGAGAATTTATTCTCCATTTGATGTTCATTCATAGAAAGATGGAATATCATGCAAAATTAATGTTTATGGTTCCAGATGAGATGCGTGCGATTAGTAAATTTATGTAATTGAGGTAGATGTTGCGCCAAGTGTGAATTTTCGCTTAAAAGAAAATTGAATTCAAGTCTCTTTATTCGTTTCTAACATTTAAAGGAAAGGGTATGGGCTGCTCCTATACTAACTTGCCACAAATCTGCTGCACAATTGGATTTCAAATCATTTAGTGTAAATGCATGTCTAAACCAAGAGTGGGAAATTGATCTATTGCTACATGTACAGCGTGAAAATACTTTTTGTATATTTCAGGAAACTTTAGAATCCGATTCGATTTTGATACCTGAAAGAGAGCAAGTCCGTTGAGAATAGACTTGAAGTATTGCTTGACTCCTATGCTCACATCTTCTCTTTAAAGATGACCTTTTTATAATATTTAACACAAGACATAGATAGCAAGGGATATGAGTTCTGAGAGAGAAAAGACCAAGGATGAGAATAAGGGTGCGATTAAGGATGAGGTTAAGGACGAATTACACGAATATCAAGACAACGAACAAGATGAAATAGAAGAGGATGACGAAGAGAGAGAACCCGAAGAGTTGGCAGAATGACTTCCCTTCCCTGATATCCCATTTTGTGATCTGGTCAGCTGCTAGCAGGATTTAATGGGATATTATCTTTGGTTCTCCGACTTATGCTGGCATACTGATGTCTATCTGTCACTACCCAAAACCCCCGTCTAATTCTTGTGTTATTTCTGATTGGGTCAGGCCTTTGCTCAATAGCGAAATTATCTTGGATAGTCTATTTTCATTTTCAATATTGATGGTGGACAGATTTTCCAGCTGGTCGGGTTTGATATTGGATTTTGCTGTGGCTTTAGTAGTTATACCGTAGTTCAGTGTTGGCCGTTTATGCAATGATGAGTTCATTTTATGCAATTATTCCCTCGTAAAAGTTGCCTTTATCCATTCCGTTCTGGGTACAATTGTAGGCTCTGCGCAGGGCACAATGCCTGAGCCACCCCATCTCTTCGTATGGCATACTACTCAACCATTTGTATTTGGTTCAAATTAGATTCGTCTATTATGAGATCCCATTCTCTCGTAAAAAGCACCTACTCCGCATTATATCAAAAAAGCAAAATTGTCTGCTGAACTCTGGTCCTAGACAAAATAAAAAAAGGGGGTAGTTTTTCTGTATCTACCTTCTAAGAATCGCATTATATGCAACACTATGGTCTCCACCTAGCTCAACGTCATTCCCACTATCGTTCAAGAGGAATAAAGCATTGATGTTACCATCCATGGTAACAGGGTTTCCCGTTGCCGGATCTTCACCTGATATCCGTCCGTTTAAGTTTGCACCGAATAGTACTTGTCCCTGAGTTACCGGAGCTATCTTATTCAGTGGGATCACTACTGACTGTGTAGTTTGTCCGCCTTGTATGTTCGCTGCTACAAGTTTGATTCCCGGCTCGTCAGGGAGGTTCAACAAAGCTGTACCACCATTGAGTACACATGGATCAAATGTCCCAAGAATTCGTGCTCCACCATCTTGCATTGTAGATGGACCTAACATTATAGTTGCCGCTACGGGAGCACAATCCGGTGTAGCACTGGGCGCACTATTAATGTCTTGCTGAGTTACTTGATTGATGTTCACATTCTTGACGTTTGTTACTACCTTGACTACTGGTGTCGGGGGTGTTGGGGTTGTTGGTGTTGGGGTTGTTGGTGTTGGGGTTGTTGGTGTTGGGGTTGTTGGTGTTGGGGTTGTTGGTGTTGGGGTTGTTGGTGTTGGGGTTGTTGGTGTTGGGACTTCAGTAAAGATTAGCGTAGGGAGGAAAGTAAACAGTGTAGGGAGTACTCTGGTAGGAGTTGGAGTTGGTGGTGTTGGAGTTTCCTCACATTCAGGGAGGAATGGTAAGAAGTCGCATATGTCAAAGCCAAGAATATCGCCAATATCGGGGAAGAGAAATGCCTGAGCTGTTGGAATCGGCGTTGGTGTTGAGGTTGGTGTTAAAGCTGGTGTTAGGGCTGGAGTTGGTGTTGGTGAAAGTGCGGGTGAAGGAGTTATTAGCCCGAATAAGCCTTGAGTAGGTCCCGGTGTTAGGGCTGGAGTTTGAGGGGTTAGGGCTGGAGTTTGAGGGGTTAGGAATGGAGTTTGAGGGGTTAGGAATGGAGTTTGAGGGGTTAGGAATGGAGTTGGTGTTAGGAATGGAGTTGGTGTTAGGAATGGAGTTGTGGGCTCTGAAGGTGTTGGCTCTGGTGTAAAACCTGTATCCGTATCTGTATCTGTGTCAGTATCTGTATCTGTGTCAGTATCTGTATCTGTGTCAGTATCTGTATCTGTGTCAGTATCTGTATCTGTGGCTGTATCAGTGCCGGTATCGCCACCGCCACCGTTATCGCCACCGCCACCGTTATCGCCACCGCCACCGTTATCATTATCGTTATCGCCACCGCCACCCCCTGTAGCCATGGCAGTTTGCACTACTCCAATACCATCAGTCATGGGGATTGGAGTTGAATGGATATTCAGTGAAATATATCCCGTTGAAGCTGAAATAGACATAAGAAGTGCAGCAACGAGGGAGATTGTCATTAAACATTGCCGTCTCTTTCTAACGTAAAACATTTCCACGGTATTTCTTATTTGCGTACTATATATCATTTTTCTTATCGTACGCACCAACAAAACAAGATTACCAGAATTCATGGACAATTCCTAAATATGGGATCCAAAAGGCAGAGGACTAATGAGACAATATCTAGATTTCTGAGATTTTGCTCATAGTTCTAGATAATCAGAGACTTTTCTTATTTTTGAGGACAAATTATGAGAGGCAACAGTTCAAAGGTATAAGATGGCCAGACCTCGGTTTCGTCTTAGGAAATAGAACTGGAAACAATCCACAAATTTCACTGAAAGGCTATGAGCATACAGACAATCTTTCAGATATTGGATTTATAATGGTCCCTATAATTAAGGTAATGAAAGCATAATAATAGTGAACTCAAAAATATAGAAACTATTGTCCGCGAATAACGATGATTATACTGGACATGCAAACCTCGAGATTATTTCAGCAAGCGCCCGCTTTAATGAATGGATGTATAAGAGAATAAAAACAGGGTTAAGGGAAAAAATGGGAAATATTCTTGAAGTAGGGAGCGGTCTAGGAACGATTTCCGAAAAACTCATTCGAGACATGGGTCCTTCGTCCCACATTACATTGACTGACATTTCAGTTCGATACGTTCAATTACTCAGTATAAAATACTCTTCGTTCAAGAATGTATCGGTTTCCAAAATGGATTTGAATACTGGGGAAGATTATTCTAAAATTGGATACGAAAAGTATGATTCTATAATCGCTATAAATGTTCTCGAACACGTAAGGGATGATCAACTAGCTCTGCGTGAAATATACAAAATGCTAAAAACAGGCGGTATACTGGTTATTCTTGTTCCCTGTAATAAATTTCTATATAACGTAATTGACAAAGGCCTGGGACATTTTAGGAGGTATACTAAGAAAGAATTATGCAGTAAGATTAACGAAACTAGTTTCACTATATTGTGCATGCATTACTTTAATCCAGTGGGAATGGTCGGATGGTATCTCAATGGCAATTTACTCAAGAAGGCGGGAATAAGTCCCGCTGCGTCTAAGTGGTTTGACAGGCTAGTACCACTTCTAGATTGTTTTGATAGAGTGACCTCAAACATAACTGGCCTTTCTCTCATATGTCACCTCAAAAAATAGGTAGTTCTAACAAGTATTACACTCAATGTTAATATAATAAATGTGAAAGCGTAGACAGGATAAAATGAGGCACCGCATTTAGATAGCTATAAGAATAAAAGTTGAGGACTCGTGATCTGGCGTGTATAGTTCCAATGTAGCTTTCTAATTCCCTCTTTCTATCGCATCTATGAAATAACAGTGCGCTGAAATGAGTCACTTATTCCAATTTCTAGGCTAAGCTACAATATGGTTGCAAGTTTTGTCCTTGTTGTCCCCTGACATAATGGTATAATGAATTTGCCCTAATCATGATCTGCAGTAGGTCGAAAAGCTTTTGTGGAGTTAGGTTCCATAGGAGATCCTATTACTCCCAGGTTGGCACTGACTAGATACCTTGATTATTAGCTCACTTGTCAGGGTGGTTAAGGTTTCTTCCTTCAAATCGTCCACCTGCCCCATACAAACCCTAAAGCCGAGGTAAGTTTCAAGCGCAGTGATTTTAGATTAAAAACATATATGGCAAGCCCAAATTTTCAAACCAGTTGCACACTATTGACAAAAAGCTAGTTTTATTGGTATTTATATTCTTCTTCCTCATTAATATCATAAGTAGCGGCGGTCACCTAGACTGGTGGGATGGGACCGAGGCATTCCTCGTTACCGAGAGCATGGTGCTAAAACACACTGCAAAGTTAGATCCTACTGTCCCAAGCGTAAAAGATCTGGGATTCTTTGTTAACTATACGGTATATGCTAATACTGCCCTACAAAAGGGGAATACAACAAATCCTTCGTCGGTAACTCTTGAACCGGTCTATACTGTCAGATCGTTACTGTTATCTGCAGCGGCAGTGCCCTTTTACTATGCCGCAAACTTTTTTTCAGCATCCCCTGCTGTTACAGTTGGACTATTTGTTAATTCTCTGTTCATTTCATTGACTGCTGTCATTATATTTTGCATTTGTATTGAAATGCGCCGTTCTAACAAAGTAGCTTTTGCTACCAGCCTCGTATACAGCGTTTGTTCTTTTGTATGGCCTTACAGTGCTACATTTTGGGTACAACCTCTGCAAGGCCTTCTGCTCGTCTCTACGACATATTTCATTCTCTTAACCTCACATCGCAACCATCTATTTCTATGTGATTACATTTTAGAAAGAAAGCGGAAAAGCTTCCTCTTTGCTGGTCTCGCGGGACTCACACTAGGACTCTCAGTATTCGCCCATCCTACGAGTTTGATTTTTATCCCTGCATTTCTAGCCTATTCTTTTTTTTCCGTGATGAGACATCAAAAGCAGAACCTTATCCTTTTGATCCTAGTACTTGCCACTGTTTTATTTTCGGCAGGTCTAATCAACTACGCAAGATATCATTCCTTCACAGAATTTGGGTATGGATATTTCTCTACACTAGCCGCACACAATGGTTGGAAAGGCCTGATTGGACTTTTAGTTAGTCCGGGAGCTGGATTAATATTCTACTTCCCACTGGCGGTCCTGCTACCACTGGGTGCGAAATACATGTATAAAGAAAATAAATCACTTTTTTATCTTAGCCTTTACATCATTATTGCAAACTGGATTTATTTTGGAACATTATCGTTTGGGTTCGAACCGGCATCATGGAGCGGAGGCATTGCATGGGGACCTAGATATCTATTACCAGTCGTGCCGTTCATGTTGATAGTATTAGGAAGTATCTTTCAAAATATCAAGAATAGGGTTTTGTTGAAATCAATAGTCTTAGGTTTATGTATTGCCGGGTTTTATGTAAATTTGAGCGGGGTCCTTATCTGGTTTCAGTATGGGCTCATGTATGGCTGGACATTCGAAAAGTTAGCAGCTTTTCCAAATTATATGAACACCATGACTTGGTCACCTTTCTATTCACCTATTGTACTTCAAACAAAGGCCTTATTAGCTGATTATGTATCAACAATTCATCCAGAACAATATGTGAACACTGCATGGCAATGGACTAGCTACGGGAACGCTCCTTGTAAGTATGATCTCTACATTTATTGCAAACTCGGGACTGTTCTGTACCTAGGTACTACCCTAAGCATAGCAGTAATAGGATTATTAATTGCCATTCGAATTCGAATACTCCCAATTTCGTACATACAACACCTTAGGAACCTAGTTTACACAATTGGTGTGCCGAAGACTTTAATTCCTACTATTCGTCATAAAATTCACTCTAGGTAGGCTGATAGTTGATCTGCAAAGTTTAGCCATACGTCTCACAAAGGAACCTTCTGGTGGACTTTGCTGACGAAACAATAAAAATTGACATGGCCCGCTAACTCATAGGGCTTGTATATTATCGCAATTATGCGGCAGTTGAGAGCTAAGCCCAACTCAATGGTTTGATTAATCTTGTATCTCTCTACTATAATACCCGCACGTGTTAATGTAGCCTCTTATTAATTAGGTATTCCAACCTTCTCCTAGATTTCACTAATAGCTCGGAGACGATACCCATAACTAGTGAAACTGTAGCTGTTACGAAAAGGAGCGAAGAAAAAACTACGGATGGCATGTGGATTATTTCGCCAAAAAAGATTTTTTCATACAATACTTGGCTAGCTGGATATAGTCCCGCAATAAAAAATGCTAAAGCAAGGATTCCGAAAAATTTTAACGGTTTTACATTTAGCAGAATAAATAAAAGTGTCTGACCGATTCTTATGCCGTCATGTATTGGGTCCAGTTTCGTGGCCGAACCTCTTCTTAGCCCATAATTGATAGGAACTTCTAACAACCGGTATCCTTTAATCAATGCTTCTACCGTCATTTCTACTTCAATTTCAAAACTGTCACCAAATAGAATAAGGTCGTTAAAGGTCTTACGATATAATGCTCTGTATCCAGAAAGCGAATCAGAAAATGATGAGTTCATAGCAAAATTAATTGCCCTATTAAAAAATGCATTTCCTAGCGTATTGAACGTTGTGATGGAGCCTTTCTCCCTTCTGCCCAACGTCCTAGAACCAACCACCATATCTGACGTATCATTCACAAGTGGTTCTATCAACAAATTCAAGTCCGAAGGAGAGTAAGTTCCATCTCCGTCCATAAACACAACGATATCGGCATTAGAGCATTCCACGGCTTCCCGTATTGCCCTGCCTTTTCCTTTTCCTTTCTGCACTATAAATCTGATGTTCTGAGTTCTGCAAATGGATGCTGTTCGATCAGTCGAGCCTCCATCCACAACCAATATAGATATATCCTCGTCGGAGACAAAAGAACGGATGCTTTGGATGAGTCCTCCAATAGTTTGCTCTTCGTTTAGCGTAGGAATTATAACATCAACTTTGAGCCCTTTTTTGGAGAGTTCTGATGGATGATCTACACTCGATTGCTTTTCCATCTTCTAGGTTTCAATTAGGCATATTGTAGAATAATAAGTATTACCTTAGCTAGCCTTACCAACGGTATCTACAAGATTATGATGTTAGTATATGAAGAAGTTGATTGACTGAAAATCTGCCATACTTCCACGCTATATCATGGGTAGGATTAATGTTAGTAGATTTTGCTGACTTCATTAGAGGTATTTTGAAGTCGAACTAGAAAGCACGTCTCCAAATCTGGCATGCCTTCGCTTTATGCCATGTAAATTTTATTCTCTGTTATTGCAAAAGTTAACACCAGAGAATTGTAGCATAACGACAGTTTATAGAAATTTAATCATAGAAAACAAAGAAGTTGTATTTATCTTCTAAAGAGGATATCTATTGCCACTCCATGCTCTTCATTGAAATCTGCGGCGTGTCCACTGTTATTCCATAGGAACAATGCATTAATGTTACCATTTAGAGTAGCGCGATCTCCTCTTATTGGATCTGGTCCGGTGACATGCTCATCTAGGTCTGCACCGAATAGTACTTGTCCCTGCTTTATTGGAGCTATTCTCTGCAATGGTATTATAGCTGACTGTGTAGTTTGTCCACCTTGTATATTAGCCGCTATAAGTTGGATTCCTCGTTCATCTGGGAGATTCAATAGCACTGTCCCGTCAGTGATTACACACGTATCAAATGATGCAAGGATTCGTGCCCCACCGACTTCCATTGTAGACGGACCTAACATTATTGCCGCTGCCACGGGAGCACAATCCGATGTACTTCCTACGGCTCCTTCAAAATTCTGCACATCGTAAATATTTACGTTGTTGACGTTAGGAATAATAGTTCTTGGGGTTGATGTAAGGTTTAGGCGTAACTCTAAACGTGGAGCCACCTCCTCGGGTTGTGGGGGGGACGGAACCCCGGACGACGTCTGTGCTGTTAAGGTGAGGGATAGTTGTCCATAATTAGTGGTTGAACTCGTTTGGGCGATCGGCCCACTACCGTTACCACTTCCATTTCCGAAACCTTTACTATCGTGATTGTGATAATCCCCACCAGCCGGTGTAGCAGTTGCAACTAGCACCCCTATACTATCATGAATCAGAAGATGTTCTACATCTCGTGTGGTACTAATAGACCAGTATCCTGATGCAAATGAAATGAATATAACAAATCCAGCCAGTACACAAGACGTCATTGAAGATGTGTGCCTTCTAGTGGTCGTGAACATTTTAAGGGAGAGCTGTAATTTGATTTCTACGTATTATTAATCAATTTTGTATGTTGGTTAGGATGAGTTCATTTTTGAGACTATTACCAACACCAACTCCGCTCAAACAAATTCGAAATAAATGGGAGAGTCTTGTAGGCGTTTCATTTGTAAGCCGAGCCAGCAACTAAGCAACCTAGAATTCGACACAGGCATACCATTACTACACATAGTACTTCCCGGAGAAAAAAAGCAACTTTCTAGACTATCCTCTGCATGTGAATAGATCGATTATTTCTATTTATCTATTGTCCAGTGTTATTTGGAGAGATCTTATAAATTGTCCCATTGGTGTATGAAGATATGTTCAGAAACCCACCTGGAAGTATCTCAATAGCATCGTCGTATGATAACACGTACAAAGATCCGTCTGGACCTGTTTCAATATCTGTGATACCTCCAAAACCACTCCCGAACTTTATCGAGGATAACTCTTTGTCATTGTTAACTATAAGGTCTAATAAGCCGGATCGCTGTTGAGTCCCATCAAAACTTATTCCATCTCGATTTTCATTCACTTTTAAGAAGTAAAGGTTTCCCCACTTGAAATCGCCTATGAAAATATTGTTCGTATATTTAGCTCCCAGATATGAAGAGTTGAGAAATTCTATATCGGTTATTCCAACAGGATCCGCCCAGCTAAACATAGGGTCAGCATAATGAGAGCCTGGAAAACTAACTAAATCTTCCTCAGATTCTCCGCTGAGTGACAACGGACCCATAACCCTATACCATCCACTATTAAATCCTGGTTTTACTAAATTAACCTCATCAAAGCGTGACGGGCCATTTTCGGTATCCCACAGGTTGCCGGTAAGAGGATCGAAATCCAGTCCAAAACTATTTCGGATACCATAAGCATAATACTTGTTTAATGCATCCCCATTGCCATCACTACTGGCAAGTGGATTATACGGCGCTGCTGAACCGTCTTCCGGATTGATCCTTAATATACTTCCAGTATCATCAGGTGGCGGCCAATCAGGAAAGTTTTGTAGCTTACCATAATGGTTAAGATCTCCGATGACTGCATATAGATACCCATCTGGACCGATAACAATTTTCCCACCTACATGAACATAACCTGGTTCCGCTGGAAGATCCATAACCAGGGTCGGATTGACAAGCGTTCCTTCATTCCACTGATATTTATATACTCTATTCCTCATTGGATCTCCCTCAGTGTAGTAAAGGAAAATGTTGTATTTATTAGGGCTATTAATATCATCTGAGCTGGCCAGTCCCAACAATCCTCTTTCATTTTCAGCTTTGACTGGGACTTGTAATACGGGATGTTCTTGCAAAACTCCATTCTTAACAAGGCGAACATTTCCTCCTTTCTCCAATACTAGGATAGTGTTATTATCAAGAAATAACATGCTGGTCGGAGACGATAGACCTCCTACAACAGCCTGCACATCCAGATTATCGTCTACAATAGTTGGCCGAGCAAGTACCGATTGGACAAATGAACCAAAATAACCCGTGGCTACCGCGGTCATAATCAGCGAGGTTTTAAGAGCTATCTCTAAGCTAACAGACTTTGCTCCTTTTCCCAATTCCAAGGTCTTTGGAAATGACTTATTAAAATGTTGTCAAAGGTTTCGTGCACGATTGCACATCTTACCGTAGAAGAATACCAATAACAATAGGCTTAACTACAGTCATCAGATTCAGGTGCCGATCGGTTTTTAATAACGAGCCCGTTTCTAGGTTGGGTAGATAAATCTCTTTCGTCTAATGTGAACTGTGTCTACCATCATTCACTATGTTGGATTGAATAATCCAAAAATATTTTTACTCAAAATACGTGTTAATGGAAGCTAGCAACTAATGCTCTCCATCCAGTCGAATAAGTTACTGATAACCTATGTTTTTATCGTTTTTCTGATAATAAACTTTGTTTCGAGTGGAGCGCACACAGATTTGTGGGATGGGATGGTCACATTTCTCATCACGGAAGGTATGGCGCTAAAGCAGACTGCACAACTTGACCCTGAAATCCCCAGTATTTCGAATACCAGTATTCCGATCATGATAAATACTTTTCTGCACTGGGAGGTGCAGAATAACAAGATTATCACTGGTAAGTATCATGATTGGATATCGTTGTCAAGACCTATCGAACCGGTCTATACTTCCCGGGCCCTGCTTCTTCCTTCTATATCTGTCCCATTTTACTTTCTGTCTACTCTTTTGTCAGTAAACCCTGTGTCGCTAGTTGCCTTTTCGGTAAATTCAATTATAATTGCATTGACAGGTCTGGTCATATTTTGTTTCTCACTAGACTTATACAGTTCTAGGAGACTGGCATTCATCCTAGGTCTAATATTTATAACCTGCACGTTTATCTTGCCCTACAATACAAGCTTATTCCCTCAACCACTCCAGGCGCTCTGCATAGTTTCAGGTGTCTTTTTTCTGTACAAGGCGAGACATAATCGACCCTCGTTTATATGCATTTTTACTAGAAATATTGACGCGGCTCACACCAAAACAGCATATCTCTACTGTGGGCTGGCGGGATTATTCTTTGGATTATCCATTTTTGCGAGTCCTACAAGTGGGCTTTTTCTTCCTGGATTTGTAATTTGCTCCTTTATTTTCTTGCGACACAATAAGCGGTTGCTTTTATGTTTCCTATTGACATTAGGAGTACTGCTAATTTCAGCCGGGATATTGAATTATGTAAGATTCGGTTCCATTAGTGAATTTGGTTATGGTCCTCAGTATGGAAACCTTTCTTTGAATAAGGGATGGATAGGACTTTTCGGTTTGTTTTTGAGCCCAGGCAAAGGATTATTGTTCTATTTTCCACCCATCGTCTTGTTACCACTGGCAATATTATTTTCATACCGTCAGAACAAAGGCCTGTCATTCATAACCGTTTATGTCCTTGGGGTAGCATGGTTGTACTTTGGTACAATTGACATTAATGGTGGGTCTCGGTTTTGGAGCGGGGCTATTGCATGGGGACCCAGGTACTTGATACCGACGCTCCCGCTCATTGTAATCATGCTTGGTGGACTAATAAAATATCCCAGAAAGCCCGTCGCCAAACGCCTGATTATCGTTTCACTGATTTTTACTTGTGTTGCTGGATTCATTGTCAATTTAGGTGGCGTTCTAGTATGGACCGAATATGGGGTAATATATGGATTTGAACATGAAAAACTAGGGGCTGGGGCTGAGGAAATAACGACATGGGATCCAAAATATTCTCCGATAGTCCTACACATGAAGATGATAAGTGAAAATTACGTTGCCGGAATTCCTGTGGCAGACTACAAAGATACAGGTTGGGGATACGCTACGTATGGACTTGCTCCTTGCCAATACGACCTCTATATTCTATGCAAATTTGGGGGTGTTCCAGTGGTTATACTATCTGGTGCGGCAATTCTTTTAGCTACTATTATTCTATGGAGAGATAGAAAAGAGATACTCGTTTATTCCTAGAGTGAAAAATCAAATCTAGTTGCAAAGCTTATTCGCCTATTATGAATTATGATTCATTCGGACGTTTCTTCATACACTTCCTTACTAATGTGAACGAGTAAAGTTAAGAATGATGCGAAAGAGTCGTAATCGGTTGCTAGACCCGAGAAATAATTCAAGAATTTTGAGTGAATAGATCTTTACTATACTTACATTGATATCCTACGCTGAGTAAAAAAAGGAGACCTTTTTTATTTCTCTAGGTTATCCTGCAAACACTATTGTGATTGTCGCTTGACTTTGATCATTAAATGAGATTGGTCCTTTCCCCCTTCCGATGTTCATTAAATAAACGTTATTGTAATCATCGACCTTATCGGAGTCCCCAGTCCAGGGATTTTTCCCACTAATCTCTTGATTCAAATCTACATGATAGAGAGCCTCACCGGTTCTGATGTTCTGCAGCTTTGTAGGATTCAAGATGACTGCATGAGTAATGGATTTTCTTGTTGACTCAGCCACAACCACTTTAATATCCCTAGCGTTAGGAGGCGCATTGAATTCCACATGTCCATCAATTATGAAAAATGGATCGACATCCGCAAGTATTCTAAGTCCTCCAGGAGGTATGCTTCCCTTTCCAAGCCTTACTGTTTCTACATCTACAGCAGGATCCCTCTCAGTCGGAAGAGCAGAGTAAGCTTTGGATAGAATGCTATTCATACTAACAGGCAAGATGGTTCCGAAGATGAGTACAGTGGCTAATAAGCAGAAAATGATAATTGATATACACGAAGTGTAGTCCGATAGTTTTGGTTGCCTATCGCTGCATCGAGCAATTTTTCTCACAACTGATCGACGTGTCTCTCCTATAAATATAATTCTGTGAGGGTAGAGTTTAAGCAAATATCAGCTTAAAGAATTCCAAATGCGAATTGCAGGTTTACTGCAACGCATAAGTCGGAAACCTGCTCAGGTTTCAATCCGAAGGAAAATAGTATTAACGCATCGATAATGCCACAGAAGGAAATACTTATTATTATATACTTAACTAACCTTAGTAACTGGCATGGCAATTAAAAATGTAAGGCGACTGACTTTCATCACTACAATTAGTCTGGCATTATTGTGCACCGCTATCATAACGAGTCAAAATTCCCTAGACACCACTAAACATAATGCATTTGCCCAAGAGGTATTTATTGCGTCAAATATGACAGGCGCTAAAGAGGTCCCACCCGTAAATTCTATGGCCTCTGGCACTACCACTTTAGTAAATAATCAGACTTTTATAGACTACGACTTGTCAGTATCAGACTTGTACAATGCTACAAGCGCACACATACACCAAGGGAAGGCGGGAGCGAATGGTCCTATTGTAGTTACGCTCTATAAGACAGCAGATCCGTCTCCGGGTCTCTTCGGCGGGTATTCTGGGAATATTACCTCCTCTATGTTGGAGGGGCCACTGAAAGGTCAGCAACTTTCTGCGCTAGTCGATCTCATGAACAACGGCCAAGCTTATGTAAATGTCCACACAATAAAGAATAAAAATGGTGAGATCAGGGACCAGCTAACTCTGTCTTCTGGTAACTCGACAGGAATAACGTAAAATAAGATCTAATTTAGTATTGACAACTGGTCAAATCACCTTAATTTTTTTTGAATAACCAAGTTGATATCTTGTAAAATATCCTTTACCGTATTCAGGACGGAAATAGAGTATCAGTTCTAAGTTGAGAGAGTATGGTTCCTGGGCTATATTTTGTCTAAAAATTCAATTCCGTGCTAAATCTCTCAAGATGACACGCTAAAACAGAACAACCGTTCATAAGTTTTATTCCAATACTAGATTGTTCAGCGATGAATCCTTCTTCCAAAATTAAGCGGCACTACTTTTTATATTGAGAGAATGAAGTAATATACAGGTAAGAAATAGAACATGGGTACTCAGATAAGTAGTGCCAGGCGGGGTATCGCGACCAATGAAATGAAGCAGATCGCTAAGGAAGAGGACATTGCCTTGGATTCTCTCGTACATGGGATAGCAAAGGGTTCAATTATAATTCCCAAGAATCTCGAACGAAAGCAAGAAAGCAAAGTTGTAGGTATAGGACAAGGTCTGAAGACTAAGGTCAATGTAAACATTGGAACATCTACACTTTACCAGAACTTGGAAGAGGAAATATCAAAGGCTAGGGTAGCTGTAAGATATGGGGCAGATACCATAATGGATCTCTCCGACGGTGGAGATCTTAATTTTATTAGAGAGAAATTACTCGAAGCTGCCCCGATAACATTTGGAACTGTTCCTGTCTATCAAGCTTATGCTCATGGAGTTGAGAAATACAAAAATCCCCTAAGTATAACATCAGATGATTTTCTAAACGCATTTGAAAAGAATGTGAAAGATGGAGTAGATTACACGACAATACATTCAGGAATAACTAAAGAACTCGCCCTGCGCATAATGGACGTACAAAGACATGGGGGAATTGTCTCAAAAGGTGGAACAATAACCGCCGCTTGGATGCTGAAATATGACAAAGAGAATCCCTACTATGAATACTTTGACTACATGTGTGAAATAGCGAGAAGGTATGATGTTACCTTTAGTCTGGGTGATGCTTTAAGACCAGGTTCGATCCTCGACTCCCATGATGAATTACAGGTCTCTGAGATGATAAACGTCTCACGATTAGCCAAGAAAGCATTGGAAAAAGATGTACAGGTAATGATTGAAGGTCCGGGACACGTCCCGTTGAATGAAGTTGCAGCCAATGTTAGACTTGCAAAATCTCTAATTGGGAACGTTCCATACTACGTATTAGGTCCTCTCGTAACTGACGTAGCAGCAGGCTATGACCACATCGCAAGCGCTATTGGTGCCGCTGTATCTGCTGCAGAAGGGGTTGATCTGTTGTGCTATCTGACCCCCGCGGAACACTTAGGACTTCCTACCGCGGAGGAGGTTAAGGAAGGTCTGATCGCATATAGGATTGCTGCTCACGCAGGAGACCTAGTAAAAATTAGGGAAAAAGCCATCAAATGGGACAGAGACATTACCGAAGCTAGACGCACCCTGAACTGGGATAAGCAGATCTCCCTGGCGATAAACCCCGAAGAGGCTGAAAGAATTAGGAACAGGCGACAAGGGCAGATCCATTCCAATAGTACTCCTTGCACTATGTGTGGGGGGGCATGTGTATATATAATGCTCCCTCAACAACGAATGTATAAACGGAAGTCTGATGAAGAAATTGAGGTACAAAAAGATACCCCTTCCATATCTTCTCATGAATCAAAAAGTGGTAAATGATCTATTGCGAATGGCAACCATCTACGCATTGAATGCTTGGAACTGATTCGTGAATACATAAAATTTAACCAGTCCTAGCTTATGTAATGGATACGCAAGCAACATCAGCATCTTAAGGAAATTGTGTCAGAATTTAGAAACTGACGGAATTGTCAACTAATCAAACTTCTTGCTTGGCAAGCGCGTCACCTACCTTCAACAATTCTATGATGGTAACTAAGTTGTTAAGGGTTACGAACTGTTTTATTGGTGGAAGAAACTGAACCCGACCTGTCTCATCTATCTTTTTCATTGTTTTCACCCTGTCCTGTGCTTATCTCATCTTCTTTAGGATGCAGTAGCGATTTTCTAGCCATCAGAATGAGAATTCCTCCAAATAAAATAAGGACTGTCGCCAGACCTTGTGCTCCACCATTTGGGATTGCAAGAAAATAAACCACTGCAAATATAATAGAATTGGAAGCCTGTATTGCATATTTCAGCGGCTCCCCAAGAGAGATTCTCTTAGCAATTATACCGATAACAAAGAAGATAATTGTAGGATAAATAGCAAGTAGTATAAATTGATCAATGTCGATTCCGTTATGCGTCAATACCTGACTACCTCATAGTAGTTCCGTTTTGCATTTATTTTTACCTTATCCTATCCTGCAATAATTGGGCTTAAATCACGTTATATTAGATTTATTTCAATTGCTTCCCCACTGCCAATCAAAGACCTCGCATTTTCAAAGGGCAGGCGTGCGACATCCTCTTTATGAAACGGACCGTACTTGCTCATATCTATGCCAACGAATTGTTCCATAGGTTTGAGAAACCTCACGAGTATTTGTCTAGACCGAACTTTAGATGATATTGATTCTAGAACTTTAGATCTGCCGCTAAGAGTAGCTTCAAGTACATAATCTTTTCTCTTACTCGAATCTAGTTCTGCGTCTAAAACGTACTTTTCTTCGTCGGTCAATTTAGAATAATCTGTGATCTGGGGATTCTCTGATGAGGACGTCGATCTGGTGGAAGAAGTTGATTGTTGCTGTTCGATAATCTTTTGTAGACGTCTCTCAAGCAAGAGCGTTGTTGCTTGAGAAATCAATTCTAACATCCTGTCTCTTATCACGACTTCTAATCCATCGTATGTTTGGCCTTTTAGTTTGGATATAATATTGGCAATAGTTTGATAGGTGTCCAAAGGGATAAGTTGTAAGGTAGGGAGTTGGGATTCCTTTAGCAGTAAGGTGTAAACTTCCTTGATAGCTTTTAGGCCATCCTGACTATTGATAGAGCTGCTCATACTATCCCCCCGTTTTTACTTTTCACTATCTTCATCACTTCGTAAACCTCATTTATTACTTAATCTAAAAAGTCTAGATAGATAGAACTTAAGTTCAACTTTGATAACACCTTGTTAAAATCTTTATTACCATGTAATTTTAGGATTATTATCGTGAAGACAACTGGGATTCTAATCTTGTTAATCGTTGCGATATTCATTATTGTTGTATTAGCCACATTCTTCTTTCTATTACGGTTATCGCTATTTATTTTTCCTACCTCTCTAGGTCTGGATTTTGAGAAAACTTTACCATCGTTGTTGTCGTGGAAACTCTTGTTAAATGACTTGATGTCAAACAGCTAATTCAAGTTAGTAGCGTTATCTAGTTTAGTAATACACTATAGGCTATAAAAAAGGACCATTGCAGCTGAATTCATTCATTATTTTTGTTCGGTTTTGCATCATCCTCGAACGTGCACGTGTGTATTTCAAATTATTCTACTCGACGTCTGATTCCTTCTGTATATCCATTGCTATTGGTGAGTTCTTTACTAAGTTCCTCAAGGTATCCAGATCGGTAAAGAGTCTAATCATGTCTGTATCTTCATTTTTCAATTTGGCTTTTAGAGGAATTTGGTTTCCCCCTTCAGTATCGAATACTATTAGACCCCTTCCCGCATCCAACTTCAAATCAATAGGCATTATTAACGTAGTGTCAGGCCATCCCTGCTGAATATTAATTTTATAAGATCCAAGGTCACTATTGGCGCTGCCCACTAAATACCCATCTCCGACATCTAAATCAAGGTTCAGCTTCACAATCGTACATACTATCTGGCAACATATATCATTGTCCCTCTGTTCTACGCTTAATTGTTTATCGTTTATTTTTCCATAATGAATAATAGGGAAGCGAATGGCCTAGCCACAAAGTGAACTTTAGTTTAAAACTTAATTATAGGCAATCGTTGCTTACATAGGGACATTCTGGTTGCCGTACAAGATAACGGATGGCAAAATAGAACAGGTTAGATACACCGTAGATGAAGTGATGCGGAAATTAGATGACGATAATATAAAATTCTTGGATCTACAATTCACCGGCCTTCTCGGTAGCTTCCATCACACAACTATTTCCGCAAATATATTTCGTAGGGAGGACTTTGAGGATGGACTTCCGAAGTTGGATGGATCTTCAATAAGAGGTTTTACAGCAATTCATGAATCGGATTTGATTATTCTGCCAGATCCTTCAACTTACGCTACTATTCCTTGGATCGAAAAAGACAATACTGCTAGATTAATATGCAATGTGCTGAGCGGAGGTTCAGCAAAAAAACCTTTTCCTCGCGATCCCCGAGGAATCGCTTTACGAGCAGAGGATTTTGTTCGCAAGTCTGGTTATGATGTATCCTATTGGGGACCCGAAGTGGAGTTTTTTGTTTTTGACAAATTGGAAGTAAACACTATGACACCATACCACACTCAGAATTATAATATAGTATCTAGGGAGGCACCGTGGTCGACTGTTGGGGTCGGATACCATCTAAGGCTCAAGGAAGGCTATCTTCCTAGCTCCCCTGCCGACACACTAATGGGTTACCGCAATGAATGCGTCGATATATTGAGTAATAATTTTGGCATAATCTGTGACGCCCACCACCATGAAGTAGCCACCGCTGGCCAATGTGAGATCGATATCAGATATGATGGTTTGGTAAATGCGGCGGATGGGGTCCAAAGCTATAAACACATCGTGAAGAACGTAGCTGCAAAACACGACATGATTGCGACAATGATGCCCAAGCCGATTGCTCTTGACAATGGATCTGGCATGCATGTTAACGTCAGCCTATGGAACGCTGACAGGAATGCGTTTTTTGACAAAGCCGATGCGTATGCTGAAATTTCTGAGATAGCCCGCTACTTTGGTGGTGGTATAATAGATCATGCCGACTCATTGGCTGCAATAGTTGCTCCTACTACTAATTCCTATAGGAGGTTGGTACCAGGTTACGAGGCTCCCGTATATGTAGCCTGGAGCACTGGGAATAGGTCTGCTATAATTAGAATACCAGGACACTACAGGGGAGAGAAGTTTTCGAATTTAAAGAGGATCGAATTCCGCGCCCCTGATCCCTCATGTAATCCATATTTGGCATTCTCGGCAATAGTTGCTGCAGGAATTGATGGGATCAAGAAAAAAACATCGATAGGGGATCCCGTAGATGAGGATATCTTCAAAATGGATCCTCAGAGAAGGAGGGAACTTGGTATCAGGCAGCTGCCAGCAAGTTTGAGAGAAGCCTGCGAATCTTTGGAGGCAGATAGAAACTTCCTGAAACCTATTTTTAGTGACGACACTCTAGATAGTCTTATTGAGCAGGAACTCAAAGAACATAACGAAGTTGTTGTAAGACCTCACCCCCATGAATTCTCTATGTACGCAAATGTTTAGATGGTTGGTAGGGGAGAGCCATTTCTTTTATGCGTGTGGTCGCTAGAACCGAAACGCTGGTAAATGTCCTATCTTGTATACAACCATCACGCCCCAATCGTTCCCGCAAAGCCAGAGGCAATACGAGCAAGCTCCCTTATTCCCTTAAACCTAATTTTGAACTCTTCTGATATAGTAAAGACCTCTGGTTCCTTATTTAGTCTCTTTCTAAATTTTACCTCATCAGGTCCATAAAATAGAAACTTTAAATGAAATTCCCGCCGAGCCTCGTGTTCAATGTTTAACCATATGATACTCTGTCTGTTTCCTATTGTAAAAACCTCCTGCAGAGTGTTTTCTTCCTTCGAAATAGTCAATTCGTCGCAATAACAAAATTCAGGAAGAATAACAAAGTAGAACACCGACGGGTTCCGGGAAACATATCTATCCTTAAACTCCAATGTCCCAGATTTCGTTTTAGGTTTACCAATACAAAATCGTTCATAAACCTCTCTTTGACCGGTTAGAGTATCGAACCTTAGTAACAACCTACCCTGAGTCAAGTTTCTGGATATCGAAGAGAGATTATTGGGTAATTCCATTGCCTCATTTCCCTTCGAATGCCATTCATAAAAAAGCGGCCGATAAGTCCTGTATTCTTTCGCTATACATCTCATGGAATGAAGATCAATAGCAGACAAGATGCATTCTGAAACATACGCCACTAGAATAAGTTAGCACTAGTAATTAATTTGACTTTCTATAAAAATGATATTATATCAATCAAAATTCAAGGATTCAATCTTTGTTCGTTCTTCAGACAAGGTGATATATCAAACACAAACTGCGTATTCATTTGCAAGCCAATATTTGGGATAGATTGATTAATGGTATGGTCTGAATTATTCAAATGGCCGAACACGGTGAGTTTGATCCAAAAACAAAACGGTGGTTTTGCAGTTATTGGATGTCCAAACAGGAGTGGATTGATGTACATCACTACCCTGCCACGAAGGCAACAGAGAAGGCGAACGGTAGTATAAATGAAAATCCTTGAATATCTCAATTAGAATGATTATTGTATCTCAAAGTTGGCGTCGATCCAATTTTGCTAGGACATAATTTGATGGCTAGTCTGCACCATCTCAAGACGTTGGCTATCGAACAATATCAATTAGATGCAGTCCGATTAAACAACCATCGCATTATTTTTCTATACTGGAAGAACATTAGAGTTAAGACCAAGTGCTTACTAGGAAATGGTTGGAAACCGGAGCTAATAATTACACTATAAAACATGTAATAGACTTTCACCATTTCTTCGAATTCTTTCTTGTCGCCCTTATCTCTTAGACCGTTCGCAAAAGCCATCCACGATTCAATTTCGGTTCTAATGATACTCTCTTCAAATATGAATTGATTCATTGTTCTGACTGGATTCGTTTCCCCATATAACAAAGAAGGCACCTACTTGGGGGGGCGAGGGGAATGGTATATCTCGGATGCTATTTGCCCGTTCTCTACCCAGACTTGATCTGTGCAGTTTAATAGTATAATATGATTGGTGAATCGTCATAAAGTCTATAATTCAACATCAAATGTAGGATTGATAGGAGCTTTCCACCCAAAAAGACATCTCTGGTGTATCAACATTTGCATTCCAGTTGGGTTTTTGGCAGATAGATAGCAGGTCAAGCACCGCGAATATTGATTGAACCAGCTCTTCAAAGTATTTTCACCAGTCGCTCTGAAGACCAGTTGGTACTCCACCCTTTGGAGATTCGCTGTTGTGAAAATCAATATCGGTTATGTGCGTGGTCTTGAGATACTTACAAGTGAGGATGGTGCTTGATTTATAACCTCCTTCTCTACAAAGGACATAATAAGTAATTTATCTAGGTATTATTAACCCTCATTATCCTTTTCTTATTAGAGTGTACCTCGATAAGAATATCTCACAAATTACCTTGGCATTGTCTTATCTAAATTTTTAGTATGAAAGAATAATGCTACGAAATCCGTTGTAACATCAATGTTTTTGGCCGAATTCAGGATGAAAAACAGTGGATATTGAATAAGTTCAACATTTCGTTAAATACATTTTGTTTTTGGTTAACTGGTAGAGAAAAAAGGTTGGGCTATTTGCCGCCTCCGTTGGACGGTTCGTCGTCCGTTTGAGTAAGAATCGAACTAGTGACTTAGCCGGTCATGTTTTCCACCGGTCATGTTTCCACCGGTCATGTTTCCACCGGTCACATTATTTTGGCCTGCAGTTGATAGGAATGTGTTGAATACCTCACCAACTTCAGCTGGATATTGATCCACTATTGCATGACCAGCATCTTTGATTTGTACAAGCCAGGCACCTGGAATCTTTTCTACAATCTTTAAAGAATTGACATGCGGCTGGTACATATTATCATCTGTTCCAGTCATGACTAACGTGGGTATAGCCAGTTTCGCAAGCTCATCACAAGTACCACTCCAGTTTGGATTGTCCTCCCAATGCTTTCCTAAGTTATTCTGATCATTCGCTATTTCAGGCGGCAAACCAGGCTTCAGTTGTTGTAGTGATGTAATGTTTGCTGGAATGTCAAGAGATTCAGGATGCAGTTTGGCCCATCCTGATCCTACTGAGGCAGATACAAGCGATTTCATTTCCTCTTGAGAAATAGGAACATTATTTAGAGATTTGTTTATTACATCGGATTGCAATTTTATAAACTCAGGCGGTTTAGGTGTATGATCTTTTCCGCCACATGATGAACCAACAAGTACAAGACTGTTAACCTTATCTGGATACATCATTGTAAGCTGTTGGGCTATATATGATCCAAGAGAATATCCCATAACATCTGCTTTTGGTATTTTCAGAGCATCAAGTAAACCAGCTGTATCGTTTGCTAGTTGCTCAGGAGTGTATGGTTTGGAACCAGCTGTTGTATTTGCAATTCCACGTTGATCAAACACAATCACTGTGTGATTTGAGGAAAGAACTTTTAGAAGGGACGGATCCCAAGCATCCAGTCCATCAGAAGCGCCATTGAAAAGTATTATAGGGTCACCTTTACCAAACACTTTGTACGCAACATCAATATCTCCTACATGGACTTTTTGTAATGGAATATCTTCCGTATCTATCATACTCGTAGTATTGGAATTCATTTGGTCTTGTTCTGCCTGGCTATACGCAATTTTAGGAGTGCCAAAATAGCCATCAATACCAATTAATGAACTAGCGATAATAAGCATAGGTGCGGCTGCAATAAGGATTAAATGATCTTTCCGAATAGGTTTGTGATTTGACACGAAAGCCGATAATTTGGTAGGTCTATTAAAGGTATTGACATGGAAGCCAGAAGGACAGAAAGAGGATCTGCCGTTCTTAGATATGACAAGAGGAGTGTGGGGCCTAACTTCACAATATCAGATAGTATTGTGTGTTGCCCAATTAGATGAAATGGAAACTAGAAATTTGTAGCAAGAAAAGTAAGAAAAAGTGAATAAAAGATAAACATCCATTTGATAATTAACTACGGACACTAGACTGAACAATCTAGTTTAAATCTATAATATAACAGAATATTATAAATTTGAATGTGGTAATTGAATATGTTTCATCACTCTGTCTCAAATCTACCCTGCATTGATATTACGAAAACAGACCTACTTCTAATATACCGATTAAGAATACTTGTCCAGTATGAAAAGCTTTAGTCAAAATGCACTTCTATTCATTATCTTGACGACAGGAATATTTCTATTAAGCGCGCAAATTTTTCCCAGTACCGTAGTTGAGGGAAAAAGGCAAACTCAGGCTTCAACCACTGTATGCGATGCCAATACTGAATCATGTAGCACTACGGTTTGTACTGATGGACAACCTTGCGTGACCGCACAAACCCCTACTAAATCGGAAACAAATCCAAAACAAGATGATTCGAATAATAATGCACCAGTAGAGGAGCAGGCACCAGTAGAGGAGCAGGCACCCGTAGAGGAGCAGGCATCGACGGCTCCAGGGGAACATGATCCCTTTTTTGATGATTACGTAGACAGGGATTTTGATTAGGATCTGACTTAAGATTCCATGGTCGGAACTTGGATAGGCCTATTGCTCACGGGATGACGGGTCAGCAGTCTGACATCAACTACTTACGTGATAGAATTCGGATGAGTATTTGACCACACAGATTTGCAAGTATCTGAGGAAAAGATAATAATTCTATGAACGAATCAAAATCCCCTTCTTACTGATATTTTTATTAGTATGCTTCTTAGTGCTAAGGCAGTCATATCCTATAATATGTTCACCCTTCTCTTTCCTTTGGACGCGTATTGCCAGTAGATTTGCCACAACAAAGTTTCTTTGAGGAAGTTTGTGTCAACGTAATAGCCGCCGATAAGAAAATAAAGTTTGCTGGAATTGTTGATTCTGAAGGTAAGTTATTTTTTGGCAAACACCGGCCGAATCATAATAATAAGGAAAGAAGTTTTGTTGTTGAACCTAGTTCATTTTACATTCGCTACCTTATTCCCGCAATTCACAAAATGGAGAAGATTCCAAAACGATTCCAGGACGCAGCAGCAAGGAAAAGGATAGAAAATTCAAGCCATCCCGGACTTTTTGGCCTAGTAAACCTCTGCAATGGCTCAATTAGGCTTATCGTTATTCCAATAAATGAAGACATCAATAAAAGGTATCTTTGTATATTCATCCTAAAATAGCTCCTAGATTACATCCCCACGTCTCGAAATGAATTATCCTGCCTTGGTGCGTACTGATGTGAAAGAACAAGGATTAATCAAAGAATGTTGTCCAATTATTATAATAAATGCACGTTACGATCTAGAATGCCGCAAGCCCGTATCGAAACACAATAGGAAAACAATTAATCTGGTAACCAATATTCCGAGGCATGATTGGTAAACCCATTCTATTCGTTACAATGTTTTGTGAGGAATGAAAAAGAATCTCTAAGTAAAAGCAAGATGATTATGGTATAACTATCAAAAGCAAACAAAAACCCTTTCGTCAAAAAGATTTAAACTGCTAGTATCTAGTCCTTTTTGTTGACTCTCATTCTGAAAGGGATACCCTTCTCGACTAGTTCTGCATGCGACTCACATAATAGCATTTTGGACTTGTGAGATTTGCCTTGTTCTATTTCTACCTCAACCTCTACAGGAAAACTGCAATCTGCAGCTTCACAATCTATTTCTTCGCGTTTTAGCTCTTCGAATTGTTCCTCTTTTGGGATCAACCTTTGATTGGCATGAACTTCAAAAATATCCTTAGTCCTTCCCGCTTTTAGAATGCTCTGTATCAGTTCATTTATATCTAATCCACCGTTCTGCGACTGATAATATACCACTACCTTGTACGATCTTGTCTTTTTATTTTTCTTCTGGCTAATTCTAACTTCGAAGGAGTCATAACAAGACCGATATTTATACCCTGTACTGATTCCAGTATCATGTATTGCAACGTTTCCAATATATTGATCATTTGATGTGATTAATTAGAATATTTTTAGGAAACCTGCCAAGTTCTTATCTAGCATTTTTGAATGCACCCATCAAAAAACCTGCGAGTGTATTTTTAGGAAGGCAGTTGCCGAATAGAGTGTATAATAACCATAGAAAATAACCAGTGGGATTTCGACTTACCAAATACATTCAGATAGAACAATTGCGATGGTAGCAAGGAACAAATTAGATCGTAAAAAGTTGGCATCAATCAATCGTCGAGACATGCACTTTTTATTGAGATGTGGACAATCATAGTCTATGTGCGATGTTCCTTTCCTATAATCCCCAACTTATCTTGTTGATAGTCTTTATTTTTATGAATGGAGCTTCCCCCTCGTTCCAAGGGTCTTTTCTTACCCATTCAAACTTTCTGTGAAATCTTCGGTAGAGATCTCTAAATTCCCTCCCCTTTTCGATAATGTTTGCAGTACCCCTCACTATTACTGCCTTATTATCGACTGATGAGTTGTAAATATCGATTGCCGCTGCTATTCTATTATTAACTTTGAGATTCCTATATTTTTGAGTTTCATAATCCGTGGCAAAAAATAAAAAGTTTTTTTGATAGATATAGGTGACGGGGGCAATATGTGGTACGTCATTATGCGACGTTGAAATCCTGCATACTTCATTTTCTAAAAGGAATTTTTCCTCGCTTTTGCTAAATATTGATTTCTGCTCATTCTTTCTGTTTTTCTTCATCATTTTAGGTTTCATAGATCCGATATACTATTTATTTATGGTTTTGTTATTTTTAGTTTCTAGAAACGAGATCAGAATACACGTTGATCTTCAAACATAACTCGTATCGAAAAGATTGCAGATCCCACCTTACTATCTAATATTTCCGAAGCCGAGTAAATCAGCGCTGTCTTTTCTCAAAAGTACCAGTTGCCAGTGATCGCTTGAAAAAAAATCTATTATGAATCAGAACATATTTGGCCTCAGTTGAGGATAATTGGCGTCGTTAAATTAAATACCCAGGATCTGAGCTTCTCGCTGAGACCAAAGTATGAAAGATGATAAGATGTCCATCTCATGTGTGTGAAGGTTTATTTCTAATGAGGCCTAAGAATCGGTGAAACGTAACATGTCTTCGGTGGATGACAATAAAAATAGGGATAATAAGGTTCCCGATGCCAACAAGAGGGAGACAATTAAGGAAGTATCATTGAAGGTCTCTGAGGCGGAGCAGCGGGATGTAGGTAGGAAAATTGCACGAGTCGATCCTGAAGTGATTGAGCGACTTGATATTACAAGTGGTGACGCTCTAGAGTTATCTTCACTTGTAAAAAAGACCACCGTTCTTAGCTGGCCTGCAAGAAGTGGTGATAGAGGTAAGGGTCTAATCCGAATCGATGGTTATACAAGAAACAGACTTGACGTCGGCATCAACGATCAAATAGAAGTTAAAAAGGTTGAATCAAAGGATGCTAAAAGTATAACATTTGCTCCCACAGAACCGCTGAGAATAGTAGGAGCTGAAGAGTATCTAGCTGAATATCTAAATGGACAGTTAATGACAAAGGGGGATACAATACCTCTTAGTGTTATGGGACAGAGAGTAGACCTGGTGGTTATCTCTACGAGTCCTTCTGGCCCT
>Ga0075418_10000384_pt1 | contig 45537 bp, 46 predicted proteins | sample SoiMetdeltSBSDD2_FD_81776 | JGI IMG/M metagenome (GOLD analysis project Ga0075418, IMG submission 81776) | Bulk soil microbial communities from a Populus tree surrounding site in Tennessee, USA - Soil MetaG P. deltoides SBSDD2 | ecosystem: Environmental > Terrestrial > Soil > Tree plantation...
CAACACATTGGTTGGGGTCTGACCCGAGCCAGCTGTTGATTCAACGACGAAAGGACGCCAGATACCACCGTTTTTCGTCCTTAGAGCCGCAGTTTTCCCGGCGAAATAGAAGTTCTAAGTCCCACCCTCATACTTGGTGCGAGTCTGACGCGAACAAGATGTAAATGGACTTGGAGAAGTCCTTCGTTGCGCCAAGATCGATCGGTACGGCGGCTCCGCTTGTGCAGAGCTTTTTCAAGGCGGCCGGCTACCGGAAGGTGTCGGAGAAGCCGCTGGTCTATCAGCGCGGCTCGCTGTACGGCACCTGGATGTCGTTCACCCCGAGCAGGTGGGCGACCCGCGCCGCGGTCGATCTGCGTATGGCGCGTCCCGGCCAGACGGAGGTCATCGTCAAGCTGCACGTGAACGACAGCGGGCAGGCCATCACGGATGCGGAGCGCAAGTACTGGGATCTGGAGTTCGCGGCGCTCGAGAAGGCTGTCGTCACCGGCGAAGCTGACGCCGCGTCGCTCGAGGACTCGGCCCGAGCCGTCGCTTCATCGGGCCTCCGCACGGTGCTGGTCCTCGTGGCCGGCGCGACGGCCTTCTTCGTCGTCACGTACCTGCTCGGCTACCTGCTCAAGCGACTCATCAGCTAACGACTCAGTCGAGCCGCACTTTCACCTGCTTTTGCACGTCGCGCCAGCGCCGGTCTTCGGATTCGAGGAGTTTCAGGAAATCCGCCGGCGTGCCAGGCGTCGCGTCCAGCGTCAGGGCGGAGAAGCGTTCCTGCACGTCGGGTGCCTTGAGCGCCTTGTTGATCTCGCGGTTGAGGATGGCGACGACGTTCTGCGGCATCCCGGCCGGCCCGAGCATGCCGTACCACTGGAACGACACGAAATCCCTGACTCCCGATTCCACGAACGTGGGGGTGCCGGGCAGCAGCGGATGCCGCTCCCGGCTCGTAATGGCGAGCGGTTTCAGGCGGTTGCTCTTGACGTGTACGAACGCCGCGGGCACCGCGTTCATCACCAGCGGAATCTGGCCGGCGACGGCGTCCGCGAGCGACGGGCCTCCTCCCTTGTACGGTACATGATTCAGCGTCAGCCCGGTCTTCAGCCTGAGCCACTCGTAGAGCATGTGCGGTCCGCTCGCGAGCCCGCTCGAACCCATGGCGAGTTTCTCGGTCTGCGCTCGCGGCATGGCGAGCAGCTCCTTGAACGTGCCGACGCTGAACGACGGATGAGCGAACAAGCCTTGCGGCGACGTCGCGATCAGGTTGAGCGGCGTGAAGTCCTTGATCGCGTCGTAGCGCTGCTTCGAGTAGACCAGCGCGTTGATGGTGTGTGGCGCGTCCGCGAGAATGATGGTGTAGCCGTCGGGCGCGGCCTTGGCGGCAATCTCCGTGCCGATCAGCCCCGTCGCGCCAGGCCGGTTGTCGATGATGAATGTCTGCCCCAGGTATTCATTCAATCTGGTCCCGACCGCGCGCCCGGTGATGTCGGAGCCGCCGCCGGGCGGATAGGGCACGATCATGCGCACCGGGCGGGCGGGATATCCCTGCGCCGCCGCCCCGAACGCCAGCAACGCGAGTACAAGCAGGAACGGCACCCAACGAAAGCGTGTGAAAGGTCTAAGGGAGAACACAGGTTCGTTGCGACGCTCAGGACGAACGGTTGGTCTGGACCGCGCCCGGCACTGGTCACCGGTCACAGGTCACCAAACTAGCGCGTCCTCTTGTACTCATAGTCCTCCCGCTCGCCTGCACCCACGCGCAGTCCGGCCGGCAGAGAGGGGCGGGCTTGATTGACTTTGGCATGCACGTCCAGTGCAGCCTGGTCGGCCCAGCGCTCGAGAAGCGCAAACCGGTCGGGATTCAGGACGCTCTGAAAGACTTCGAACTGCTCGCAGCCGGGCTCCTGCATGACCTGCGTGCAGCGTGCCTTGTAGGCTTGCGCAAGTTCTGCGCCCTTGCCGGGGGCGGCGGTGATGCTTACGACGAGTCGTATGGCCATCGTGTCTCCTTTAATTACTCCCGCTGGATCTTCGCGTCCCGAATGACTTTCGTCCACTTCGCGACTTCGCTCACCACCTCTTTGTGCAGCGCTTCGGGCGTGCTGCCGGCGACCTCAATGCCGATGCCATCGAGCTTCGCGCGCAGGTCGGGCAGCTGCAGCACCGGGAGCGTTTCCCGGTTGAGGAGCGTCACGATCGCCTTCGACGTGCCGGCGGGAGCGTAGAGCGCGTAGTCCGTATAGGACTCGAATCCCGGCAATCCGGCCTCGCTCATCGTCGGCACGTCGGGCAGCTGGGCGGACCGATTCTTGCGTGCGACGCCGAGCGCGCGCAGCCTGCCGGCCTTGATGTGGGGGATGTGCGCCGGCAGGCTGTCGATCGCCATCGAAACCCTCCCGTCGATCAGGTCGGGCAGCAGTTGCGTCGTGCCTTTGTACGGTACGTGCAGGATGTTGACCCCGGCCGAAAGCTTGAACAGCTCACCGGTGAGATGGATGAGCCCGCCGACGCCGGAGGAGGCGAAGGTCAGCTGGCCGGGTTTCGACTTCGCGAGCGTGATCAGCTCCTTCACCGAGGTTACGCCGAGGCTCGGCGGAACCACCATGACGACCGTTCCGAAGCCGATCTTGCTGACCGGATCGAGATCGCGGCTCAGATCGTAGTCGAGCTTGCGGTAATACGCGTGTGTGATTGCGAGGCCGATCACGGGAGCGACGAGGAGCGTGTAGCCGTCGGGCGTCGCTTTCGCCGCGAGCGACGTGCCGAGGGTGCCGGCGGCGCCTGGCCGGTTGTCTATGACGACCGTCTGCCCGAGCCGGGCGCCGAGCTTTTCCCCGACCGTTCGCGCCACGACGTCTACCCCGCCGCCCGGAGGGAAAGGAGCGATGATGCGCACCGGCCGCACCGGGTACTGCTGGCCGGCGGCCGGTAGCGCGGTCGCTGCCAGCACGACCGCCATGAGAACGAAGGCTCTGGTTACCCGCATCTCGTCACCCCTACCTCGTTACCGGTATCCTGTTACGGGAGAATCCAGGTACAGCTTGCCACAACCGGTCTCCAGAAACGAGCCGCGCCACACCTGCGATCATGTATCACCGGTCACGTATCACGCCGTTGAAGTCGAACCGAAAGGAGACCTCCATGCGCCGCCTGATCAGAACCACTTTATCGCTCGGATTGTGTGCCTTCGCATTGGCCGCAACGAGCGTCCATGGTCAAACCAAAAACCCGCTCGTGGGCGCCTGGAAGGTCGCCGAGATTGCGAATCCGGGCAGTCCGCCGCTTTCCAATCCGCAGGCCGGGCTCTACCTGTTCACGCAGAAACACTACAGCGCCGTCCGGCTGAACGGCACCAAGCCGCTGCCGGCCTATCCGTCGAACGACGTCGCCACCGACGCCGACAAGGTTGCGGTTTTCAACATGCTGTACTTGAACGCCGGCGGCTACACGGTGAGCGGCAACATGCTGACGCTGAGCCCCACGATCGCCAAGAGCGCGTTCGCCATGGAGCCCGGCCGCACCATCCAGTACGAATTCACCGTGAATGGCGACACGCTGACGCTCGTCCAGAAGCCGAATGGTCCCGGCCTCAAATTCGTCCGCGTCGAGTAACTTTACAGGCACACTCAGACAGGATGAACCCGATGAAATCCATGGATCCGCGCCCTGAGAGGTGCGCCGTACCGGCGCGTGCTTCATGGGTCCTGCTATTGTGCTTCTCGGTCATCGCGACTGGCGCGGTAGGCGCGGACGCCTATCCCAGCAGGCCGATCCGCTTCGTCACCGCTGCCGTGGGCGGCGGCAATGACTTCGCGGCGCGCATCATCGCGCACGGTCTGACAGCCAATCTCGGCCAACAGGTGATCGTCGACAATCGGGGCGGATCGCATATTCCGCAGCTGACGGTCGCCAAGGGGACTCCGGATGGATACACGATCCTCGTGCAGAACAATACCGTCTGGGTCGCGCCGCTGCTCGAAAAAGTCGGGTACGACCATTTCACGGAGCTCGTCCCAATCACTCAGACGGCCCGCGCGCCGAACGTCCTGGTGGTGCATCCGTCCCTGCCCGTAAATTCCGTCAAGGAGCTGATCGCTGCCGCAAAGGCCGCCCCGGGAGACATCAACTACGCCTCTGGCGTGGTGGGCTCGTCGAATTACATCGCCGCCGAGGTTTTCAAGGCCATGGCCGGGGTCAACCTCGTGCGCATCGGCTACAAGGGCACGGGCCCGGCGTTGAACGACGTGTTGAGCGGACAGGTGAAGATCATATTCGCGACGACGACTTCCTCAACGCCTCACATAAAGTCCGGCAGACTGAAGGCGTTGGCCATTACCAGCGCCCAGCCGTCCGCCCTGATGCCGGGAGTGCCGACGGTCGCCGCTTCCGGCGTGCCGGGCTATGCGGCGGAGGCGATCTACGGGGTGTGGACACCGGCCAAAGTAGCTCCGGCAATCCAGAGCCTCCTGCACCGGGAGATCGTCAAGGTGCTCGAGGCGCCACAGACCCGCGAGCGCTTTTTCAGCTCGGGCGCGGAAGTCGTCGCCAGCACGCCGCAGGTTTTTGCGGCGGAGATCAAAGCCGAGACGACACGCCTGGACAAGGTCTTCAAGAGCGCGGGCATACGCGCGAACTAGATCCGGGCACTATTTTTACCGGCCGGCCTGGCGGGGTTCCTTGCTCGCCATGAGCCTGGCGTGCCCGGCTTCCATCTCGGCCTTGCTGAGAAACCCGTCCCGGTTGGTATCCATCCGGCTGAACATGGTCCGGGAACCGGCCGCGTGCTCGGCGGCGGTAAGCACGCCGTCGCGGTTCGTATCGATGGCCCGGATCTTTTCAGCGGCGGACATCTCTCCCTCTGCGGCCTCTTTGCCCGTCACTTTCCGATGCGCGGCCTCCATTTCCCCGGCGGTGACCCTGCCATCCATGTTCGCGTCCATTGCGTCGAACATTTTTTTCGCGCCGATTGCATGCTCTTCCGGCGACACCTTGCCATCGCCGTTGGTGTCCATTGCCATGAACTGCGCGTCGACGCCGGGGGCCTTGGACGTCTCCTGGGCAAAGCCGGGCGATGCCCAGAGTGCCCAGATGAGGGCAAGCGCGTATGCCGGTTCTGGTCGGTAGCTTTTCATATGTCCTCCAGTGTGGTGCGGTGCGAGAAGCCGTACCGGTACGACTCGGACGAGCCTGACGAGTTCAGACCGTGCTGCATGCCGCAGTGCCGGAGAAGAGAGTCACCGTGTCAGAATCGACTGACTTTGAGTCACGAGTCATAAGTCGTCATCAGGCCACGCATGATTCCCCGGCGAAAAGCCATGATTTGCCTCTTTTCCGCCACTTTCTCCGCGTAACCTCGTTTTCTATCGCGCAGGCACATTCTTCGAATTCCCAGCTCGCCCTTCCACGTTCATCCTTGCATGCAGATTCATCCACCTCGCCCGCACTGGGATTGTGTTGTAGTCGGCGCGAGCTTTGCCGGTCTTGCCTCGGCGACGGCAATGGCGCGTGCCGGCCTGCGCGTCGTCGTGCTGGAGAAAAAGGCCGATGTCGGCGAGAAGCTCCACACCACCGGAATCATCGTCAAGGACGCGATCGACGAGATTGCGCTGCTTGAAGGCCTCCCGATCGAGCTCGTGCACCGGATCAGCGGGGTAAGGCTCTACGCGCCTAACCTGCGGCACGTCGATCTCTCCGCGCCCGGCTACTACTTTCTCGCGACCGACACGCCGGGTGTCATGCGCTGGCTGGCTGCGAAGACCGAGCGCGCGGGCGCGCGCGTCGTCTGCCGCACGCCATTCGTGCACGCGCGGCGCATGTATGGCGGTTTCGATCTTGGTGAAGTGGGTACGACGTCCTATCTCGTCGGCGCCGACGGCCCCAATTCCCGGGTAGCGCACGCGCTGGGTCTCGGGCACAACAGGCAGTTCCTGTTCGGCATCGAGCACGAATATGCGAGTGCGAAGATCGCGGACCCGCACCGAATGCATTGCTTCATCGATCGCGGCATCGCGCCCGGCTATATCGCCTGGGTCGTCTCGGGCGTGGGCGTAGTCCAGGTCGGCCTGGCGCGGCGCGTGCGCGACGGCCAGTCGACGGCAAGGGCGGCGATGGCGGCATTTCTCGACAAGATCGCGCCGCTCTTCGATTTCCGGGACATGCGTCCTGCCTCGATCCGGGCCGGCAGGATTCCGTGCGGCGGCGTGGTATCGCCGGAGGCGGCCGAACGCTCGTTGCTGGTGGGGGACGCCGCGGGCATGGTGTCGCCTCTGACCGCCGGCGGCATACACACTGCACTGAAACACGGCACCGCCGCCGGCCGCGCCATCGCCGAGTACCTCTGGGGCCGCAAGCCGGATCCGTCCGCGTGGTTTGTCGGCTCGTATCCCCGATTCAGGGTGAAGCGCCTGCTACGCTTCGCCTTCGATCGTTTTCAAAGCGATACGCTGTTCAATCTGCTGCTCGGCACGCGGCCTATGCGAGCGGCGGCCAGCATCGTGTATTTCCATCGCAGAGGTGTTTTCGACCCGACGGACCGGAACGTTCGGGGAATGCAGGAAGAGGGGATTTCCCGGGACAGCGCGTCCCGGTTACCTCGCGTCGACAACTAGAGGGCCGGGGCAGACTCGATCAGTCCGCGACATCAGATCGCGCCCGAATTCAGAGTATCGTTAGTGCCTGGAACTGAGTTCCCATGCAAAGAACGAGGGTTCTACTGATCGCCGCGCTCCTGGCCGTCGGCTGGGCGCCGGCAACGGCGCAGCAGGAGAAGCCGCCCGCCCAGGCGTCGGGTCCGGCGGGCGTCGAGTTGATGCCGGCAATTGTGGAGGCGGTTGCAAGAGGCCCGCAGCCCGAGCCGGCAAAAACCACGATCAAGTCCATACGCTCGCAGATAAAGACGTCGAACGTGAACGTGCTGGCGGAGCGGTACTACGAGAAACTCGAGAACAACGTGTGGGCCGTCACCGAGGTGATGGGCGCGAAATCGACCGGGGTACGGCGCGCGCTGATGTGGCACGGCATCGTGGACCTCGCCAGCACCGTCGAGTTTGGCGGACCCGTGAGGACGGGCGGCGTCATTCCGCTGGGCAAGCTGTTTATTCCGTTTTCGACGGAGCGCACCTTTACGTCGCAGGGGTTCATGAACGCAACCTCCATCGCCGGAGATTTCGCGGCACTGGCGCTACCTACGCCGGGCGCGGCGTTCGGCTTCGAGCAAAAGCTCGAAGGCAAGAACACGGTGACGTTCAGCGGCGGCATATTCAGCGGGCCGCGTACTTCCGACCTCAAGGTCGATCGCCGGAACAGGTGCGTGGTCGGGGAGGAGGCGGAATCAACGGCGATCAGTGTTCATCTGCGTGGTCGCTACTTGCCGGTCACCTGCGAGGGCAGGGACGAGGTCAGCAATACGAGCCATACGCGCAAATGGGCCTACCTGCTGGACAACAGGCTGTACATTGCAATCAGCAGTGTGACGGGCGGCGGCGTGCCCGAGACGCACGAAATTACCGCGGTCGAGTACGCGCCCTGATCTTTCAGGCGTGGTCACGGGCGGCTTCGCTGGTATGCATCACCCGGACGGCAGCTCGCTGCCATAGGGTGTCGTGATGATCTCCAGCAGGTGGCCGCTCGGATCGTCGAAGTAGACGCCGCGGCCGCCGTAGTAGCGGTTGATCTCGCCCTGGCGGCTCTTGCCCGGGTCCGCCCAGTAGGGCAGGCCGCGCTCCCGGATGCGGCCGAAGATCTGGTCGAACTCGGCCTCGCTCACCAGAAAGGCGTAGTGCTGCGTCTGTACTTCCATGTCCCCGGCCTCCAGGAAGGCGAGCGTCACCTCGTTGCCGACCTCGACGTCCAGGAAAGGGCCGAAGGGGACGGGCGCGGGCAGGCCGAAGAGCCCGCTGTAGAAGTCGGCGGCGGCGCGCGGGTCGCGCGAATGGACGATGGTGTGATTGAGCTTGACCGTCATACCCGCAAGCGTGCAACCTTTGGCGTAAATTGGCAAGCCGAAGGGAGCACCGCCGTGACCGATCTGACGCCCAATATTCCTCAAGTGGTGGCCGAGGTGCGCGAGCTCTTCGAGCGCTACGAGCAGGCGCTCGTCGACAAGAACGTCGAAGTCCTGGACGCGACGTTCTGGCGGAGCCCCTACACCGTCCGCTTGACGCCCGTCGAGCACGGCTACGGCTTCGACGAGATCCACGCGCACCGCGTGCGGCGTCCGCCGGGCCCCGGCACCAAGGAGTCGCGGCGCCGGCTCGAGATCCTCACGCTCGGGCGCGACATCGCCACGGTAAATCTCGAATACAAAGTGCGCGGCCAGAACCAGATCGGCCGGCAAAGTCAGACCTGGGTGCGCTTTCCCGAGGGATGGAAAGTGGTGAGCGCGCATGTATCGACTGTCGACCCGAGTGCACTGCATTGAATGGAACCGCAGATGAGCGCAGATACAGGCAAATCATGTCGATGACCGGCACGGACATCGCGCAGTATCGCGATGAGCTCGGCGAGCTGATCGCCGATTACGTGGTGAACGTTTCCGGCCGGCTCGACGCGCGCGCCGAGCGCGCCGCGAAGGCGGTCGTGATCGATTCGATCGCCGTGGCGATCGCCGCGCTGCGGCACCCGGCTGCGCAGAACGCGCGCAGGCACGCCTACCGCTTCCCGGCGAGCCGGCAGGGCTGCGTGATCTGGGGGACGCAGCGGCGCGCGATGCCCGAGCTCGCTGCGCTGACGAACGGCGTGCTGCTGCGGTGCCACGACTACAACGATTTTTTCGTGGGCCTGCGCAACAGCGGCCACACCAGCGATATGCTGTCCGGAGTGATCGCGGCGGCCGAATGGACCAACGCGCCCGGAAAGAAACTGCTGTCGTCGATCGCCGTCGGCTACGAGATGGTGGGAGCCGCGTTCGACGCGTTCTCGACCGCGCCGGGCGGCTGGGACTACACGAACCTGATGCAGCTCGGCGCGACCGCCGCGATCGCGCGCCTGCTCAACCTGAACGCCGATGAGACGCGCGAAGCGATGGGCATGACCGTGGTTCCCCATTTCGCCAGCGACGAGATCGAATCGGGGGAGTTGAACCGGCGCGGCGACCTCTCGATGTGGAAGCGCTTCAACGGGGGCGACGCCGTCAGGAATTCGCTCCAGGCGTGTCTCCTCGCGCAGGTGGGCGTGGAGGCGGCAGTCAGGCCGTTCGGCGGAAAGTGCGGCTTCATCCGGAAAATGGACATGAAGGACGATCCGGCGCCGGTGCTGCGCGAGCGGCTCGATCCGCGCCGGCCGCTCGGCCGGGTGAACGACGCATTCATGAAGCGGTGGCCGGTCGGCTCCGTGGCGCAGAGCGCGATCCAGGCGGCACTGCAGGCCCGCTCGCGGATCAAGGACCTGTCCCGGATCCGGCAGATACACGTATTCGCCGAGGAAGGCGCCTACGACCACCTCGTAAAGATACGCCAGGACCCGTGGCATCCCATCTCGCGCGAGACGGCGGACCATTCACTCCCCTACATCGTTGCGGCTGCCGTGCTCGACGGCGCCATCACGGTGCCGAGCTTTGCGCCGAAGCTCGTGCGCAACCGCGAGCGACAGGCGTTCATCAGGAAAGTCACCTGCGCGCCGGCGCTGGAGCTTGGCTCGCACGCCATGGGGAAGCACAAGCGGGTCGAGATGGGCTACCTGTCGCGCGTCGAGATCGAGCTCGACGACGGCACGGTCGTGCACGGCGATGCCCGGCCGTTCCCGGGCCACCACAAGAACCCGTTCTCCGACGCCGACCTGGACGATAAGCTGCGAGAGTGCGTCGAGCCGATCGCAGGCCCGCAGCGCGCCGCCAGGCTGAGATCGCTCCTGTGGTCCCTGGACAAGGTCAAGAGCACGCGCGAGCTGACCAGCCTCCTCGCGTTCGGCGGCAGGACGGATATCGACAGCGCCAGGGTGCGCGAGAGATGATAGGGTATCGCCCGAATACAACCCGCAACGGCAGACGGCCATGATGAACGACGAGTCGAACGTATTCCTGACCCGCACCGGACCTGGCACGCCGATGGGCGAGCTGTTCCGGCGCTACTGGATCCCCGCGCTCCTCGACCAGGAGCTGCCGGAGCGGGACTGCCCGCCGGTGCGCGTGAAACTGCTCGGAGAGAAGCTGATCGCCTTCCGCGATACGGAGGGCCGGCTCGGGCTGATCGACGAGTTTTGCGCCCACCGCGGCGTGTCGCTGTGGTTCGGCCGCAACGAGGAGTGCGGGCTGCGCTGCGCGTACCACGGCTGGAAGTACGACGTGAACGGCCAGTGCGTGGACCTGCCTTCCGAGGCGGAGGCAAGCGGAATGCGCGGGCGCATCAAGCTGAAGTCCTACCCCTGCGTGGAGCTGGGCGGCGTCATCTGGGCTTACATGGGCCCGCCCGGCGAGCGGCCGCCGCTGCCGAGCTTCGAATGGGTACAGCTCCCTCCGGCGCATCGCGTCGTCACCAAGCGCTGGCAGGAGAGCAACTACCTGCAGGCGGTCGAGGGCGGCATCGATTCCAGCCACGTCTCGTTCCTGCACCGCGGAGACATGGCTACGGACCCGTTCCACCGCAACACGGGTGGCGCGCGCATGGTCAAGGCTACGAAGACGACGTTCGACATTCTCGACGCTCCGGGCGGCCTGCTGATCGGGGCGCGGCGGGACGCGGATCCCGGCCACTACTACTGGCGGATCACGCAGTACATCATGCCGTGGTACACGCTGATTCCGCCGTACGCGAGGAACGCGCTGAACGGCCACGCCTGGGTGCCGATAGACGACGAGAACTGCATGGCGTGGTCCATGACGTTTCATCCCACCGCGCCCATACCCGAGAAAGACGTGGAGCTCCTCAAGGACGGCAACGGGGTCCATGCAGAGCTGATACCCGGCACCTTTCGTCCCGTGGCCAACCGCCACAACGACTACCTGATCGATCGCGCCAAGCAGAGAAGCGGCCGCCATTACAACGGCGTCAAGGGGCTCGCGATGCAGGACGCGTCGGTGCAGGAGAGCATCGGGGCCATCGCGGACCGGACGCAGGAGAATCTCGTCTCCACCGACAACGCCATCATCCTGGCGCGCCAGCGGCTCATGAAGGCAGCGCAGGAAGTGCGCAACGGCGGCAAGGCGCCAGGGCTCACTCCCGAAGGGCAACTGGTGCGCTCCGCCTCGTTCGTTCTTCCCGCCGATGCCAGTTTCAAGGAGCGGGCGCTGGACGCGGTGAAGCACCGGCAAGGTGAGCCGCACGTCGCCGTCTGACGGCGGCAAGGATGAAGGTGGAAGGATGATCCAACTCGCTCCCCTCCTGCCGTTCGCTTTCGGAGCGGTCCTGCTGTTCGCCGCGGCGCCGCAGCCGGCCCAGGCGCAGGACTATCCCTCGCGCCCCATCCGGCTCATCGTGCCGTTCACGCCGGGTACCGCCGCCGATACCTGGGCGAGATTGCTCGGCCCGCACATCTCGCAGCGCTGGAACGTCCCGGTCGTAGTGGATAACCGCAGCGGCGCCTCCGGCATCATCGGTATGGAGGCCTGCGCCAACGCCAATCCCGACGGCCACACGCTCCTCTTCACTGCGACCGCCTTCGGCACGCTGGCGGCGATGAACCCCAAGCTGCCCTACGATCCGCACAAGAGCTTCTCACCGGTGCTGTTGCTGGGCACGAGCCCGTTGACGCTGGTCGTCGCCAACAAGTTTCCGGCCACGAGCGTGCGCGAGCTGATCGAGCAGGCGCGGAAGCAGCCGGGAGCAATCAATTACGCGACGTCGGGCACGGGCAGCGTGTTTCACCTCACCATGGAATGGTTCAAGCTGGAGAACGGAATCAACCTGGTTCACGTTCCGTACAAGGGCATGGCGGGCGTGACGAGCGACCTCGTGGCGGGCCACGTGCAGGCCGGATTGATGGTGTTGCAGACCGTCGCGCCGCACGCGCAGGGCGGCAGGGTGCGCATGCTGGCCGTGCTGGGGCGCGAGCGGGCGCCGCAGTTTCCGCAGGTGCCGACGCTCGCCGAATCGGGCATGCCCGGCATGATCGTGGACGCCTGGGCCGGCGTCATGGCGCCCGCGAAGACACCGCGCGCCGCGATCGCGAAGCTGAACGCGGAGTTGAACGCCCTCAGCGCGCTGCCGGAAGTGCGGGAGACGCTGGCGAAGCTGGGGATAAGCGCCACGGGCGGATCGCCCGAGACCCTGGACGCGCTCGTTCGCCGGGAAATCAAGCAGTGGGCGCAGGTCGTGAAGCGCGCCAATATCAAGCCGGAGTAGCGAAGGAGGCCTGGCGTGGCGCAACGTTCGGTCAGGCCGATCATCGCGCGCGCCATCGTCGCGGCCGTCACCGGCATGTGCAGCACGCCCGTCGTTGCCGCGGCGCAGGATTACCCCACCAGGCCGGTGCGCGTGCTGGTGGCCTTCGCGGCCGGAGGTTTCGCCGATTCCACTGCGCGCCTGATCGGGCAGCGGCTTGCCGAGCAACTGGGGCAGCCTTTCGTGATCGACAACCGCAGCGGGGCAGGCGGCAACATCGCGGCCAAGACTACGGCCGAAGCTGCTCCCGACGGCTACACGCTGCTCGTGCATACCGCTGCGAGCGGCATCAATGCGACACTCGCCGTGAACCCCGGGTTCGACCTGCTGAAGGATCTCACGCCCGTGGCGAACACGGTATCGGCGGCGGGTCTCTGGATAGTGCTGCCTGCGCATCCCGCCGCCAACCTTCAGGATCTCATCCGCATGTCGAAGGGCAAGCGGCTGAATTACGCCACAGCCGGAGTCGGCACGTCTTCGCATATCGCCGGGGACTACCTGTTGCGGGTGCTGGCCGGGCTCGACGCGGTTCACATCGCATTCAAAGGCGGAGCCCCGGCGCTGGCCGCGCTGCTCGGCAACCAGGTGGAGCTCCTTTCAGCGTCGGGGTCTGCCGCGATTCCGTTGATCAAGCAGGGAAGGCTCAAGGCGCTAGGCGTGTCAAGCCTGAAGCGCACGGCGACGTTGCCGGACGTGCCGACGGTGTCCGAGGCCGGGTTCCCGGGATTCGAGGAGCGCTCGTGGGTGGGATACTTCGCGCCGGCCAGAACGTCCGCCGCCGTCGTCGCCCTGCTCAACCGGGAGATCAACCAGGCACTCGCGCACTCCGACGTAAAATCCAGATTCATCGCGCAAGGGATGGAATTGCACCCGGGCTCAGCAGCGGATTTTGCCCGCTACGTTCGCGCGGAAGTAGCGCTGTGGGCGAAAATCATCAAGACGACGGGGGTGAAAGCGGAATGAAGGTATTTAGACGTCCTCTCGAAAACACCATATTCCTGTGGACGTAGAGGGTTGACTACACCAATGGTATGCCGACGCTTGCGGGAACTACACGGGTCGTATGATTCATCACAGGTCCTGATTCAACGCATCAAGTGTGGTGAATCCCGGATTCCAGGCCCTACGCGTTCTCGGGCGCTTGCTGGCGATCGCTCGTACCGTCACCATCCGAGGACCTGAAATTGATGGCACAGATTTCGTGCGACACCGAAGATGGAAAGTCGTCCCAGACTCGCGGATGTCCCAGGCAGTCATTTATTAGATAGCTTCCAGAACTTAATCCGCAGGTACATACACCGCTTCTAACGATTCTTACTTGAGATAAGCCCATGGCGAAACTAGTTGGCGTGTTCCAGGCGGCGCATACCCCGTTCTGCTATCGCAGGCCGGAAGACTGGAACCAGGCGCGCAGCGGACGCGCGCTGCGGGCGGACGTGCCGCTCGACGACCTGGAGTCGAATCGCCGCAAGCACGCGCGCGTCCAGGACGGCTTCGCGGTGCTGCGGCGGAAGCTGGCGGAAGCGGGACCCGATGTGATCGTGGTCTTCGGCGACGACCAGCTGGAGTGCTTCGATTTCAGCAACTATCCTGCTTTTTCCATCTACGTGGGCGAGGAGTTCGAAGGCACGCTCGCGAGCGAGGACACGCCCATCGGCGGGCTCCCGTCCCAACCGGCGAAGAAGGCGCGGCTCAAGGGGCACCGGGAACTGGGCGTCGCGCTGCTGACCGGTCTCATGAAGCGGGGAATAGACCCGGCGTTCTGCATGGACATGCCCAAGCCGGAAGAAGGCATCGGCCACGCCGTCATGCGGCCGGCGCAATCGCTGACGGATCTCAAGACGCCGATCGTGCCGGTCCTGATCAATTGCTACTACGCGCCCCAGCCCACCGCCGCGCGCTGCTACCAGGTCGGCAGGGCGGTGCGCGAAATCATCGAGGAGCTCCCGGGGAGCCTGCGGATTGCCGTCGTCGGCTCCGGCGGCTTGTGGCATACGCCGCGGAAGAAGGGCGCCTGGTTGAACGAGGCCTTCGACGAGGCGCTGCTCGCGCACATGGCGCGGGGCGACATCAAGGCGATGGCCGCCTGCTTCGATGAGTACCAGGTTCCGGCGGGCGATGCCAGCCAGGAGATCGGGACTCGCGGAAAGGAAGTCACGGGCATGCCGGGGTTCGGCGGCCCCCAGGGCGGCACGCGCGAGACGTGCAACTGGATTGCGGCCGCCGGCGTCGTCGAGGGAACCACCGCGACCATCGTGGACCGCGTGCCGATCTACGCTTCACCCATCGACGCGGCGTTCGCGTACTTCAACCTCTGACGAGCCCCGCGCTACGAGCCACGAGCTACGGACGACGAAGCAGCAGTCACGATTCACGGGTCACGCCATTGGTCTATCATCTACTTGCCGCCTCGTGACTGAGGCACAACCAAAGGGGGAGTTCATATGAAAACGCTTTTCAGGACTGCGCTTGCCGTGTCGCTTGTCGCTGGTGCCGCGGGTGTCCAGGCGCAAGGGGTGATCAACAGCCAGCGGCTGTCGGCCGCGCTCGCGAACGAGCTGGTGGGCGAAACGGTCGCCATCTGCGCGAAGCAGGGCTACAAGGTATGGGCCGTCGTCGTCAATCTCGACGGCGTGCGCCAGGCCCTGCTGCGCGGCGACGGGGCGCCGATCCACTCGCAGGACAACGCGTACTACAAGGCGTACTCGGCTGCTTCGCTGACCCTTGGCCGGAACGAGGGCAGCACGAAGGAGATCGCCGACCGGATGGCCAAGAACGCGCCGTCGTCGGTGCCGACGACGCCGCTACCGAACGTAACCTATGCGGTCGGCGGGGTGGCGATCAGGGCCGGCGGCAACATCATCGGCGCGATCGGCGTGAGCGGCGCCCCGGGCGGCCAGTTCGACGAAGCATGCGCCCGCGAGGCCATGGCCAAGATCGAGAGCCGGATGAAGTAAACGCGTCTTCCTGCGATTGCGGCTCCCGCTCCGCCGTGAGCAACGCGGCAGTGGGAGCCTTGTTTTTCCGGTCACGAGTCACCTCCCTGAAAGGATGCCCTCATGCTCTTTGCCATATCCCGCGTAGCCGCGCCGGGGTTCGCCGAAAATCGTGAAAAAAACCTGCAGCCTCACGTCGACTACCTGCGCAGCCAGAAAAACATCCTGGTCATATCGGGCGCAACGACGAGCGACGACGGCAAGCAGTACGTCGGCAGCCTGCTGATCGTCAATGTGAAGACGCGAGCCGAAGCCCAGGCTTTCGTGGATGGCGATCCGTTTACCAGGGCCGGCATGTTCACGGGCGTCACGATCACGCGCATGAACAAGGGGCAGTTCAATCCGGGGGCAGCGGAGGGGGCGTAGTCGAAGGCGGAAGGCGGAAGGCGGAAGGCGGAGGATGAGGGGCGCCTGTCAGCGAATTCATCGGTCGTGCGTTGATTCCCGATGGTGAGGCGCGCTTCAGCGCGTATCGAAACGGGAGAACGTCATGAAATATCAACTGATTTTCGCTTTGTTCGCGTTCATGCTCTCAGTCCATATTGACGCTGGGGCCAATCAGGTCGCCGAAAATCCGGCGATCGACATGGAGGGCTACCTCGCCGTCTCGATGGCGGCGGCGAAGCACAGGCAAACCCGCCGGCTGTCGGAAGCGGAGTTCATCCGCATGAGCCGGGAGCCTGGGACCATCGTGCTCGATGCGCGGAGCCGGCAGAAATTCGACGAGCTGCACATCAAGGGAGCGCTCAACCTGAGCTTTCCCGACATCGCCGTCGCCAGCCTCGCGCGCGCGATACCGGACAGGAGCACGCGTGTCCTCATCTATTGCAACAACAACTTCCGCGATGCGGAAGGACCGTTTCCGAGCAAGCTCCCGAGCGCATCGTTGAATCTCTCGACCTATATCGCCCTCTACAACTACGGCTACCGGAACGTCTACGAGCTCGCGCCGCTCCTCGATATCGAGACTTCTGCGCTGGAATTTGCGACTTCCCGGCAGCCCGTGAAAGCGCATTGATCGTCCGATGCCATCCTCGATTCCCGGCTTGCAGCAGGTTTCGATACTCACGTTCGATATTTTCGGAACGGTGCTCGACCTGACGGGCAGCATCACGCCGCCCTCCCGGCGCTTCCTGGAGCGGAAGGGCGCCGCCGTGAGCGCGGAAGTGTTCTGGGACCAGTGGCGGGCGCGGCAGCGCATCGAGCAGTACCAGGACAGCCTGATGCAGCTGGGGCACGCGGGCTACCTGGAGACGTGCCGCCGCGCTCTCGTCTACTGCCTGCGGCTGAACGCCATCGCGTTTACCGACGCGGAAGTGCGGGACTTGATGCAGTCGTGGCAGAGCTTGACGCCGCACGCCGACGTGGCGGAAGGCCTCCGCCGCCTGAGGCCGCGCTTCAAGCTGGTCGCCCTGTCGAACGGCGAGCAGCCGTACCTGGAGCACCTGGAGCGCGAGCGCATGCGCTTCGGCTTCGAAGCGATCATCTCGGTGCAGCGGGCGGGCGTGTTCAAGCCGCACCCGGCCGTATACCGGACCGGCGCGATGATGCTCGGCGTGGAGCCGCAGCAGATCATGATGGTCGCCGCGCACTCCTTCGACATCATGGGAGCGCGGGCTTGCGGTTTTCGCGGCGCGTACGTGAACCGCTACCGCCTGCCGTACGAAGAGTCGCCGTATCGTCCGGATGTCGAAACACGCGATTTCATCGAGCTGGCGGATGTTCTGACTTGAAAGATCGAGCCGCCCGGCATTTCCGGCTCAATCCGCCCTAGGAAACCGGGGCGACGAGCTCCGCTTCGATGACCCTGAACATATCTTCGAGCCTCTCGGCATCCTTCACGGCACCGCATTCCTTGAACAGCGCCCGCGCCCGGTCTATGTGCTCCTGGCGCGCCGGCGTGCCGGGCTCGTCGAGGCGGGCGATCTCGCGGTGGGCTATGGCGAGTGCGTAGGGCATGTCGAGACGCGTCGCCCAGTCGAGGCTCTTGACGAAGTAGCGCCGCGCCCGCCGCGTGCGGCCATCGATGCGCGCGTAGGCGCCGTGCCAGATGTACGACATCGGGCGCGCGGTGGGGTACATGAAGGCAAACATCCTGAATGTCGCTAACGTCGTCTTCAGCATCCCGCGCTCGGCCTCGGCTCCCTCGGCGCGCCGCATGGCGAACAGGGTGGTCAGCGTTTCGCCGAGTCCATGATAGCCGGCCAGGAGATAGTAGGAGCAGGTAATCGACTGCTCGATGAAGCGCACCACGCGTTCGGCGGCGAGCCGCGCCTCGCGCACGTCCCCGGCGCGCACGTGCGCCTGCGCCATCGTCCCGAACGCGAGTATCGCATCGGCGCGCGCGATGGCGTTTGGCCGGTCGCCGTGCTCGGCGAGGAGAGCTTCGAGCAGTCCCCTGGCCTCGGTGTCGCCGCCCATCGCGAGCGACAGCGCCATGCGTCCCGCGAGCCCCCACAGCTGCACCTGCACGATGCCGCGCCGGCGCCCGACCGCGTAGATTTCCTCGTAACGCTTCCGCGCCTCGACGAGACGGCCGTGGCGATGACAGCTCACCGCGGCGAGAAACGCGGCCTCGTCCCAGCGTCTGCGGTCGCCGATCGACTCCGCGCGCGCGATCGATTCGACCATTGCCGCCTCGGCTTCGCGCCAGTGGCCGGCGCCGGCGTGGTACAGGCCGACCAGTTCGTAGATGTACGCCAGCGAAGGCAGGTGGCCGACCGCCTTGCCCGTTGCGATCGCGAGCCGCTCGTACATGTCGGAGAGCGGGAACAGCAGCATGATCGCCGTCGTTACTATGACGTTCCCGTAGCTGCGCGCGAGCTCGGGCGAAGCCCCGGCCTCCTCGGCGAGGTTGAGCGCCGTCACGGCGCCGCTCATCGACTGGACCAGGGCATTCTCCATGTAGTAGATCTGGCACAGCCGCTCGTTCGCCCGCGATGCGTCGAGCAGGAGGCGACTGTGCGGCCCCGGCTCCTTCACGAACCGGCCCGGAAAAAGTCGATGCAGGGTCTGCACGACCACGGCCTTCATAAGGCGCGTGAAGTGCTGCCACAACGGCCCGGGGGGCGGACGCCCCATGAGCGTCAACGCGCGGTTCAGGTGCTCGCGGCTCTCGTCCTGCCTGCCGAGCGCGTAGTACGCCTCGCCGAGCTGCTCGTTCCATAGGGCGCGCCGGACCGGGTCGCTCAGGCCGGGGGTTTTCTCGTCGAGCGCCATCGCCTGGTTGAAGAAGCTGATCGCCTCGTCGTTCGCGTAGCTCGCCACCGCGCGCATGCCGGCCTGCTCGAGGTAACCGATCGCCTTCGCGCTGTCTTCCGCCTTGGTGTAATGGTGCGCGAGGGTCGGGTACCAGGGCGCGAGATCGGCGGCGTACTCGCTCTCGTACCACACGGCGATCGCGCGGTGCAGCTCGCGCCGCTGCGCGAACAGCATGAGGTTGTAGGCGACCTGCTGCGTGATGATGTGCTTGAAGATGTAAAGCCGCTCGGGTGCGACGGTCTCGACCTGGGCGAGATCGACGATCTTGAGGACGTCCAGATGCTCGCCTATGTTCGGCCGCTCGGCCTCGACTGGGTGGACGGAGAGCAGCAGCCGCTCGAGAAAGGTGCGCCCGACCACGCTCGCGACCTTGAGCGAGAGCTGCTGCTCCGGCGTGAGGCGGTCGATGCGCTCGGAGACGACGCCCTCGACGGTGTCGGGCATCGAGAGCGCCTGCACGTCGATGCCCGGCGCGATACGGCACTGGCCCTTGTCGATGATGATGTGCCCCGCGTCGCGCAAGGCGTAGGCCATCTCTTCGGTGAAGAAGGGATTGCCTCCCGCCTTCTCGCCGATCATGCGGGCGACCGGCTCCGGCAGCGTCTCGATGCCGAGCCGCCGGCAGGCGAGCGCGATCGCTTCCTCGGGCGCGAGGAGATCGAGCGTTATCTTGACCGCGCCCGGGGTCATGATGATGTAGCCGTACTCGATGGGGACAGGCGGCGGGATGGGCCGCGTCGCGATCACCAGCAGCAGCGACCTCACGTCGCGCGCGACCAGGCGCGTGAAGGCCCACGAAGCGGAATCCTTCCAGTGCGCGTCCTCGATAATTATGAGTAATGGCGACGCCGTATGCCGGAGGATGCCGAGCAGGAGGTCGTGCGTGTTGTCGGCGCGCAATTCGCCTTTCATCTGCGCCGTGATCTCGTTCTCGGGCAGGTCGAGCGGGAAAACCACGTTCAGGAGCGGCGCCAGCCTGGAGAGCTCGGGAACCGGAGCGAGGAGCGACAGCACGTGGTCGCGGCGCGCCTGCGGCTCGGTCACCTGGTCGAGACCGAGCAGCGTGCTGAATACGCCGCGCCAGGCATGGTAGGGCGTAGAGCGCTCGATCGAGTCCGCCGCCCCGACTGCCGCGCGCACTCCGGCCGCCCTGGCGTAGTTCTCGATCTCCTCCAGCAGCCGCGACTTGCCGATCCCGGCCTCACCCTCGATCATCACGATCGCGCCCGCACCGCCTGCCGACAGCACCTGGAGCTGCGCGGTGAGCGTCGCCAACTCGGCATGGCGACCGACGATGGCATGCTCCGAGCGCCGCCGTGTCACTGTCGCCAGCGCTTGCTCGAGCGGCCGGTAGACCTGTATCGGTTCCGCCTTGCCCTTGACCCGGATGGGCTCGAGCTTCTCGAAGGCAAACGCTTCAGGCGCGGCGTCGTAGGTAGGCGCATCGCACAGGATCGAATCGGGGGCGGCCTGCATGAGGCGGGCGGCCAGGTTCACCATGTCGCCCATGATCGTGTACTCGCGGCGGCGGGGGCTGCCGACGGAGCCGCAGTACGCGCGCCCGGTAGTGACGCCGATCGCGGTTTTCAGGCCGAGCTTCTTCAGGCAGGCGCGGAGCGCGAGCGCCGCCTGCAGGCCGCGCGTCGGGTCGTCTTCGTGTGCGAGCGGCGGCAGCCCCATCACGCCGATGAACGTCACGCCCTTGTCGTCCACGGAGAGTTTGTTGACGCTGCCCTCGTATTGATAGATCGTGGTCTGCAGGTCGTGCATCATGCGCTGCGCCTCTTCGAGAGGCGTTGCATGCGTGACGCCCGGGAGGTTCACGAAGAGGACGGTGATGCGCCTCAGCTCGGCGAACCACCCCGTGTTCCCGGCGCCGAGCCGCGCGCGTATCGCCGCCGGTATGTACGGCAGGAGCTGCTGCGCGGCGGGCGGCGTGAGCGGTGGGACCGAGAGCGCCACGGGGGGGATCCCGGTCGAAAGCGAGGTCAGGAAGGCGGTCCCATCGTGCGTGCGCTCGCCGGAGCCGGTCTCGCCGATGAGCGCCAGCGCTTCACGCGAAATGACGACGTCGCCCGGTTTCGCATGATGGCCCGCACGGCCCGCCTGCAGGAACGGCTGGCCCGCGATCAGCAGCTCCCAGCGGCCGAACACGCCGCCGACGTGCATGCAGATGGCCGATCCCGCGCCGAGGGCGACCTTGAGCTCGAGCTGGGCGCTCGCGCGGCGGGCGAAATCGCGCAATGCCGACTGGACCTCGAGCGCGCACTGCGTCGCGCGCCGCGTCGCCACCGCAAGCGTCTCGTCCGCCGTGGCCGGCCACAGGGCGAGCATGGCGTCGCCGGCGAACTTCACGATGTCGCCGCCGTGGGCGATGATCACCTCGGCCAGGCAGCCGAAGTAATCGCTGATGACCTTCGACAGCTCCTCCATGCCGACGGCGCCGCGCCCGGCGAGCTTCTCCGTCAGCGCCGTGAATCCGGAAATATCGGCGAACAGGACGGCCGTCTCGATGTTCTCCGTGATCGGCTCGGTGATCGATCCCGTGCTCGTCGCCACGCGGCGTATGATGAGCGCGGGCACGAAGCTCGTGCCATGTTCTACAACGGGAGAATCAGCGGGGGTATTCATGTCAGCGCGTGATTGTGCACCGGCCGTGGCGCTCATGGTAGCGCGATCGCGCCCGTGGAGGATGTCACGGTGAGCTACGAAACACCTTATGCGGGGCTGAAGGTCCTGGATCTGAGCCAGGGCGTCGCCGGCCCCTACGCCGCGATGCTGCTCGCGCAATACGGCGCCGATGTGGTGAAGGTCGAGCCGTACGAGGGCGACTGGTCGCGCATGCTGGGCGTGCGCTACGGCGACCACACGGCGTTTTCCATAGGCAGCAACCTCGGCAAGCGCGCGATCGCGGTGGACTTGAAGACGACCGAGGGACGCGAGATCGTGAACCGGCTGGCCCGGAACGCGGACGTCTTCCTCGAGAGCTTCCGGCCGGGCGTGGCCGCGCGGCTGGGGGTGGGTTACGAGGCGATCGCGGCCCTGAGCCCTCGCGTCATCTATGTATCGATATCCGGCTTCGGACAGACGGGGCCCGAAAGCGCGCGGCCGGCCATGGATCCGATCCTCCAGGCCTTTACCGGCCTGATAGCCACGAACCGCGGCCCGGACGGAATTCCGCATCGCGTGCAGCCGATCCTGATGGACATGTCCACTGCGCTCTGCACGTTTCAGGCTCTTGCGACGACGCTGCACGCGCGCGGCAGCGAGGCGCGCGGACGCTATCTCGACGTGAGCCTTATCCAGGCGGGAGCGGCGGTTCAGTTCGTCCACATGACGGCTCACTACCTGGAGCGGGGCAACGTACGGCCGGGTCTGTCACCGGGAGGGAACTGGAAGACGGCCGACGGCTGGATGTACGCGAGCATCCTGCACGACAGCGACTTCGGCAAGCTCTGCGACGCGCTCGAGGTGCCGCATCTCAAGGACGAGGCCCGCTACGCGACAAGCGACCTGCGCCACCAGCACGCCGCCACCCTGACGCCTGCGCTGCAGGCGGCGTTTGCCGCCAGGACGATGGCGGAGCTCGGACGGAGGCTCAAGGCCGCGGGCATCATGCACGCGCGCGTGAACACCTATAGCGAGTTCCTCGAGGAACCGCACGTGGAGGCGTCTGGAATCGTCACCTGGATCGACCAACCGGGCGTGGGAAGGGTGCCTTTCCCGCGCGTGCCGGGTCTCAAGCCTCCGGCAACCGGCACACGGCTGGGGACGTCACCGGCTATCGATCAGCACCGCAAGGAGATACTTGCGGAGATCGGACTGGCGTAGTCGGGGCGGCTATGAGCTATGAGGAGTGAGCTGTGAGCCGCGCGCTGTTGTCCTTGGCGATCCTGGCGGTGAGGTTCTTTTCTTCCCTGGCGGCTTTGGCGGTCCTGGCGGGTTCGCCTTCGTCTGTCCACGCTCAGACCGGCTCCATCGGCATCGTCATCATGCACGGCAAGGGCGGGCTGCCGACGGGCCTGGTGGCGGGTCTCGCGCGGAACCTCGAAGGCAGGGGCTATCTGGTCGCCAACCTGGAGATGCCATGGTCCGGGAATCGGAACTATGACGTGCCCGTCGCCAGGGGCGAGGAAGAGGTCGCAGCGGCTGTCGCCGGCCTGCGCGTCAAGGGGGCGACGAAGGTATTCGTTGCCGGGCATAGCCAGGGCGGCGTGTTTGCGTTGTACCTGGCAGGCAGGCTGACCGTCGATGGCACCATCTGCATCGCGCCGGGCGGCAATGTCGACCACTACTTCTTCTGGCCGAAAGTCAGGGATGGCCTTGCCCGCGCCCGTCAGCTCGTCGGGGAGGGCAAAGGCAGTGAGCCTGCGCCGCTCGACGACTTCGAGGGCGCCAGGGGCTCGTACCAGGTCGTCGCCGTTCCCGCGGCGTACGTGACCTGGTTCGACCCGGATGGCGCCATGAACATGGAGCGGGCGGCACGCGCCGTGCGTCAGGCGGCCCCGGTGCTGTGGATCGTCCCGCAGCGCGAGGTTCCCGGAATGCGCAAAACCAACATACCCACGTTCCGGTCGCTGCCTGCCCATCCCCTGACCCGGCTTTACGAGCCCGACTCGGACCACCGCGGAGCGCCGGGCGCGTCGGTAGACGAAATAGCGCGCTGGACGAGCGAAGTAGCGGCGTCCTTACGCTAGCAGAGGACGGACAAGGTGCTCCGACCAGTCGTTTCGGAAAACACCTATAATGCCGGAATGAACCAACCGGACCCGAATTCCCCGCGCAGCCGCCTGCAGGCGCTCCTGGCTATCCCGGAGCGGCAGCGGACGGACGCGCAATGGGACGAAATCAACGAGCTGGAGATTCTCCTGGCGCCCGAAAACCGGCAGGGAGCTCCCATGCCCCGGAGCCGGCAGGATGCCGCGGCCGCAGCGGCTCGTCCTGTCCATCCCAAGCAGAATCGCTGGTCGCGCGGCCGCAAGCGGGGCAGATAGTCGGCGCGTAGCGTCTTCCGGTGAGCGGCGCGCCACTCTCGGGGGGAGGGGAAATGTCGAGCACGCTACCCGTACGGCGTCTTGCATGCGCTTGCCTGGTCGCAGCGCTGGCAGGATCTCTCGCCGCCTGGACCCCGCAGGCCGCGGCGCGTGTAACCCGCATCGTCATCGACACCCGGGTTACGCCGGCCTTCCCGTTCAGCGAGGGCGGCGGACACCAGGCCTTCGGAGCGGCCGGACTCTACGAGACCATCGCGGGCCGCGCCTTCGGCGAGCTGGATCCGGCCGATCCCCGCAACGCGATCATCCAGGACATCACGCTCGCGCCGAGAAACGCGAACGGCAGAGTCGAGTACGTAGCGAGCTTCTACCTCGTCAAGCCGGTCGACATGGCAAAGGCGAGCGGGCTCATGTGGCACGACGTGCCGAACCGCGGCCGGCGGGTCACCATCCCCGCGGCGGAGCGCAGCGCAGGAGACGTCGGACTCTCCAGCGGCTGGCAGGGTGACAACGCCGGCAACACGGTCCCGGGCATCGCCAACGACTGGGTGACCGTGCCGGTCGCGAAGAATCCCGACGGCTCGCCGATCACCGGGCAGGTGCTTGCCCGTATCGTGAATCGCAGCGGCCCGGAATCGCAGCCTCTAATCGTCCAGACCAACCCGCTGCCGTACAAGCCGCTCACGCTCGATACCGCGCGCGCCACACTGGTCACGCACGCGCACGAAACGGTCGACGGCATCGTGAAGGGCGTGAACCGGGTGCCCACCTCGGACTGGGCATGGGCGAAGTGCGGCGGGGCGCACCCGCCGTTTCCGGGCACGCCCGATGCCGGGCACATCTGCCTCAAGAACGGCTTCGATCCGAAGCTGCTCTACCAGGTGGTATTCACGGCCCGGGACCCGTACGTGCTGGGAGCAGGCTTTGCCGCGTTCCGGGACGTCGGCTCGTTCTTCAAGCACGCGAAGCAGGACGACTTCGGAACTCCCAACCCGCTCGCGGAAGGCGGCGGCATCCGGTGGTCCATCACGCGCGGCAGATCGCAATCGGGCAATTTCGTGCGGGGCTTTCTGCACCTGGGCTTCAACCAGGACGAGGCCGGCCGCCAGGTCTACGACGGCGCGTGGCCCATCATCGCGGGGCGGCGCATCGGCATGAATTTCCGGTGGGCGCAGCCCGACGGCGTGCTGGAGCTGTACCAGGCCGGCAGCGAGGGGCCGCAGTGGTGGGTGTCCTGGCCCGACAAGGTGCGCGGTTTGCCGGCGCGAAGCATACTGGACCGCTGCAGCGCTACGAAGACGTGCCCGAAGATCATCGAGCATTTCGGCTCCGCGGAAGTGTGGGGCCTCAAGCTCACGCCGGAATGGGTCGGCACGGCCGCGGACGCCGACATCCCGCTCCCCGACAACGTGCGACGCTACTACATTCCCGGTTCCGCGCACGGCGGGGGCGCGGGGGGCTTCAATTCCAGTCTCGCCGGCACGACTCTTCCGCCGCCGGATTGCCCGGGAAATAATTTCGGCACCGCGGTGCTGAATGCGAACCCGCTGCCGCACGACCAGACCTACAACGCGCTGCGCTTCCATTTCCGCAATTGGGTCGTGAGCGGCACGCCGCCGCCCGCGAGCCGCTACCCGACGCTGGCGGAAAAGCAGCTCGTCGATCCGACGCGAGAAGCCATGGGATTTCCGGCGCTTCCGGGCCTGCCGTCCGCGGTGCCCGGCAACTTCATCATGCCCGTGCTGGATTACGATTTCGGTCCCGATTTCAACTACAGCGACGGCTCCGGGGTGCCCACAGTGGTGCCGCCGAAGATCAAGCGGGTCATTAAGATGCTGGTGCCGAAGGTGGACGCGGACGGCAACGAGATGGGCGGCGTGCCCGTCGTGCTGCGCGATGCGCCGCTCGGCACCTACCTCGGCTGGAACGTCACGGCCGGCGGCGCGCGCCCGTTCCACGAGGGACAGATCTGCAACTACATGGGCGGCATGATTCCGTTCGCGCGCACGCGGGCGGAGCGCCTGTCCACGAACGATCCGCGGCTGTCGCTGGAAGAGCGCTACGGCAATCACGCCGGCTACCTCAAGGCGGTGCGGGCGGCGGCCGAGAACGCGATACGGCAGGGGTTTCTGCTGCAGGCCGATGCCGATGCGCTGATCAGGCAGGCGGCCCAGAGCAATGTTCTAAAGGGTGATGAATAGTAGTGATGAGAAAGTGATGAGTACTGGTGATGGGTTCATCACTATTTTTCATCACCATCATCCATCACCAGTTCCCATCACCCCTCAGCAACTCCGCCAGGCATGGGCACCGACGTCCTGATCGTCGGCGCCGGACCGACCGGTCTGATGCTCGCCAACCAGCTCGCCCGGCGCGGCGTGCACCCGCTGATCGTCGATCGGCATTCCGGACCCGCGCAGCAGACGCGCGCCATGGCCGTGCACGCGCGCACGCTCGAGATCTACTCGAGTTTGGGCATCTCCGAGCGCGCGCTCGATCTTGGCAAGCGCGGCAACGGCGCCAACATGTGGGCGGAAGGGCGATGGATGGCGCGCATCCCGCTGGGCGACATCGGGAAGGGCGTCAGTCCGTTTCCCTTCGTGCTCATGCTGGGGCAGGACGAAAACGAGCGAATACTGGGTGATCGCCTGCGCGGGCTGGGCGTGGACGTGCAGTGGAACACGGAGCTGACCGCTTTGCGGCAGGAGCGCGAGCAGGTCACGGCAACGCTCAGGCAGCCCGACGGCACGGAGCGCAGGATCACCGCGGCGTTCGTCGGGGGCTGCGATGGATCGCGCAGCGCCGTGCGCGAGCTCTCCGGCATCACGTTTCCCGGCGCCCCGTACGAGCACGTTTTTTTCGTCGCCGATACCGAAGCGGCCGGGCGCATGGTGCCGGACGAGCTGAACGTCTACCTGTGGCGCGACGGCTTCCACCTGTTCTTTCCGATGCGCGGGACGGATCGCTGGCGCGTCATCGGCATCCTGCCCAGGTCCCTGAGGGGACGGGACGATCTCGCGTTCGATGAAGTGATTCCCGCGGTGCGTCGGGAGGCGGGCACGGAACTCGCGTTCAAGTCGTGCGACTGGTTCTCGACCTACCGCATCCATCACCGCTGCGCCGTGCGGTTTCGCGACCGCCGTTGTTTCCTGCTGGGAGACGCCGCGCACGTGCACAGCCCGATGGGCGGGCAGGGCATGAACACCGGGCTGCAGGACGCGTACAACCTGGCCTGGAAGCTCGCTCTCGTCGTGAACGGGCGCGCGGACGCGGCCCTCCTCGACACCTACGAGGAGGAGCGCATTCCGGTCGCACAGCGCCTGCTCGGCACCACCGACCGGGCGTTCAGGCTGCTGGTTTCCGACGTCTGGATCGCGGGGATTTTCCGCACGAGCCTCTTCCCGCGCCTCGCGGCGTTTGCGATGACAAAGGAACCCGCTCGGCAGCTGGCGTTCCGCACCCTCTCGCAAACCGGTATCAGCTACCCGCGAAGTTCCCTGTCGCAGGCAATGCCGGATCTGCCCGAAGGCGCGCCGCGCGCGGGCGACCGCTTCCCCTGGCTGACGCTCGAGTTCGGCGGCGGTCCGGAGGACTTGTTCGAGAGACTGGACGACACGCGCTTCAACCTGCTCGCGATCGGACAACGCGCGGACGCCGTCGAAACGGCGGGCTACGGCGACCTTCTGCGCATCCACGCCATAGCCGAGAATCCCGGCAACGCGAAAGAGCTCGCCCGCGTGCATATGACGGGGCCCGCGTACTACCTGCTGCGCCCCGACGGCCACGTCGGCCTGTGCGGCGGGCGTCTCGAGGCCGGCGCCGTGCATCGCTATCTTTCCGGCCATCACATCAAATCCCGATAGCTCTCCGCGGCGCGCCGGTCCGGCGCTGCGTTCGACCGCGGGAACTACTCCTTCGTGCCGGGATTCCAACAATCTGGAATCTGCATCACCCCCTGTCGTCTATCGGCGACTGGGCAAGCAGGTTTTCGCCCGGGACGGGCCGTAGTCGAAGTTCATTGGAGGAGAAGCATGGCCAGGTACGGCAGGTTGGCTGCGAAGAAAGTGAGGAGGGCGATGCACGAGCGCAAGCGTGGAACCTTGCACAGCGGGCGCTCGGGCAGGAAGGTGACGAGCAGGAAGCAGGCCATAGCGATCGGCCTGTCAGAGGCGCGCCGGGCGGGCGGCAAGGTGCCGCGCCGGAACCCCGCCCGCGAGCGGGCCGCGTGACAGAAAGGAGTAGACGATGAAGATCCATGAAATCATGACGAAAGAGGTTTTCGTTGCCGGTCCGACCCAATCCATCCGCGAAGCCGCGCGGATGATGGCCCAGTACGACACGGGGGCGCTGCCGGTAGGCGACGACGACAGGCTCCTGGGAGTCATCACCGATCGGGACATCGCGGTCCGCGCGGTCGCGCTGGGCAAATCGCTCGACACGCCGGTGAGCGAAGTGATGAGCAGGGAAATCCTCTACTGTTTCGAGGACGAGGACGTGGAGCACGTCACGCGGAACATGGGGGACAACAAGGTGCGCCGGCTCCCGGTCATGAACCGGCAGAAACGCCTGGTGGGCATAATCTCGATAGGCGATCTCTCTCACAGCGCCCGACCCGCCGTCACAGGCAACGCCGTGGCGGAAATCTCGCAGGCCGGCGGCGCGCACAGCCAGAGCACGCATTAAAAGCCGTCAGGCGTCCGCAACACCCGTCAGGGGTCATGGGTCAGCGGTCAGGCGTGCCAGAATCTGTTAAGGTCATGCGCGCCTGACGCTTAACGCTTAACGCCTGACGGGTTCTCGCGCGCATGACCCATGACCCCTGACAGGTTCTCGTGGCGTCAGCGGACCAGCCTGAACTTGTGCACCCGGCGGCCCCAGTTGGTTTCGGCCACGTAGAGATCGCCCTTCGAGTCCACGGCGAGGCTGTGGCCGTGCGTAAAGCTGCCGAGCTGGTGCCCGGGACGGCCGAAGCTCGACAGGATGGCTCCGCTCGCGTGGTCGAGGATGTGCACCTGCTCGTTCCGTCCATTCATCACGTACAGGTACTTCTGATCGCGGTCCGGTGAGAATGCCGTCCACCACGCCGTGCCGCGCTTGTCCGGCAGCGCCGGGGTCCCCGTGCGCACCCAGATGTTGCGCTTGAAATTTCCCATCTTGTCGAACACCTGCACGCGGTCGCCCTGCCGGTCGCCGATGTAAACGAGGCCGGCGTTGCTGATCGCGACGCTGTGTACGACCTCCGCGAACGCGCCGCCTACCCCGGCCTCCATTTCCTCCGGCGTCGCCTGCCGTCCCCACTGGCGCAGGAACTTGCCGTTCTTGTCGAATACGATCACGCGCCGGTTGCCGTAGCCGTCGGCGAAATAGACATCGCCGTTTTCCGGATCGCAGGCGATGCCCGCGGGCTTGTTGAGCCGGTCCTTGCCCGCATTCAGGTTCTTGCTCTTCCTGGTGCCGTCCACCGTGTCGAACTGGCCTTTCGTGCCGATCTGGACCAGGAGCTTGCCGTCGTAGGTGTACTTCTGGACCATGCCGTCGCCGTTCGCCGTGATCCAGACGTTGTTGTCGTGATCGACGGCGCAGCTGTGCGGCGTCGAGGGAAGTACGTCCCAATCGCCCCACGAGCCGATCAGGGTGCCGTCCCGGTCGAAAATCATCACCGCCGGCGCCCGGGTGCAGGTTTCCTTCTCCTCCTCCGTGATATCGCCGCGGTTCACGACGAGCACGTGATCGTTGTGGTCCACGTAGACGCAGGCGAGCTGCCCGGCGATCCAGCCCTCCGGCAGCGGCTTGGGCCACGCGGGATCGATCTCGAAGCGCGGGGCGGTCGAGACGGAAGCGACGGGGCGGAGGGGGGCGGTCGCGGTGGAAGTGCCGGAGCTGGTGGTCATATGGCCTCTCTCAATGTGGACAGGACAATCTATACCGAAGTCCGCACCCGCACAACGAGGGAGTAGACTTTGGCCAAAGGGAGGACCTCATGAACGATGCCGTAGATCTCGCCAGTCCCAGCGCCGCTGCCACGCAGGAATTTCCACTTGCTCAAGCCACTCCGCGCGAGCTGGGCTTTCACGAGCCGGCGCTGGCGCGCCTGCGCAAGCTGATCCAGTCGCATATCGCCGAGGGACGCTACCCGGGCGCGCAGATCGCGCTTGCCCGGCACGGCCGTCTGGCGCTGTTCGAATCATTCGGCAAGGCCGCGATCGCGCCCGAAGCGGCCGCGGCCGCCGATACGCTGTGGCTCCTCTTTTCGAACACCAAAGTCATCACGGCGACCGGGATCTGGGCGCTAGTCGAGGACGGATTGCTGCGATTCTCCGACCGCGTCGCCGAGCACATCCCCGAATACGCGCGCCATGGAAAGGGCGACATCACGGTCGCACAGGTCCTGAGCCACCGCGCGGGCTATCCGAGCCAGGTTGTCTCCTCTGCCGCGTGGACCGACCACCAGGAAATGCGCCGCCAGGTGTGCGAATTCACGCTCGAATGGACGCCTGGCACACGGCTCGCCTATCACGGAAGCGCAGCGCACTGGACCGCCGCTGCACTGATCGAAGCCGTGGCCAAGGTCGATTACCGGGACTTCCTGCGGCAGCGGATCATGGAGCCGCTGGGCCTGGCGCGCGAGGTCTACGTCGGCCTGCCGGATGCGCAACACGGCCGCGCCGCCATGATGTACGAGCCGGGGCCCGACGGCAGCCAGCGTCCGCTGGCGGAACAGAACACCGCGCCCCATCGCCGCGCGGGTATCCCGAGCAGCGGCGGCTATGCGACCGCCCGCGGCATGGCGGCGCTGTACCAGATGATGGTGAACTTCGGCCGCCTGAACGGCACGCGTCTGTTCTCGCGGCGCCTGATCGAGTTCGTCACTCGCAATCACACCGGCGACATGCTCGATGAAACGATGGGCATGCCCATGCATCGCGGGTTGGGCGTGCACGTGCGCGGCGCCACCGAAACGATACGCGGCCTGGGCAGCCTCGCCTCCCCGCGGACTTACGGGCACGGCGGCGTCGGCTCATCGTATTGCTGGGGCGATCCGGATTCCGGCGTGTCGTTCGCCTACATCACCAACAGCAAAGTGCCCGACCCGTGGCACAGCGTGCGGCTCGATCTGGTAGCGAACATCGTGCATTCGGCGATCGATTAGAAGCAAGCACCAAGCACCAAATCCCAAATCACAAACGCGTTTGGAATTTGATGCTTTCGCATTGGTGCTTGTTTGAGACTTGAGGCTTGTAATTTGGAATCTGCTATCTACACAGTCCGCGCGCACAACTCGTCCACTGCGTCCGAGAACCGGATGCACAGCGACGATGTAGCCCGCCGCTACGGATTTCAGGGCGGACTGGTTCCGGGCGTGACCGTGTTCGGCTACATGACCCGGCCGGTGGTGGCACACTACGGCGTTGAATGGCTTGCGCGCGGCTGGGCGGAAGTGAGTTTCGCGAAGCCCGCGTACGAAGGGGAGGAGCTTGCGGTCAGCCTGTCGGCCGGCGGCGACGGGCGGGGTGCCGGGCACTCACTGACTTGCACGAACGGAGCGGGCGTCGAACTGGCACGCATGCAGGCGGGAATGCCTGCCGCGGGCGTTACGCCGGACCCCCGGGCTTCGATTGCCCCCGCGCCGCCACTGGCGGAGCGCCCCGAAGCGACGCCGGACCTGATGGTGGTCGGTGCGCCGTTCCCCGCGCTCGACTGGCGTCCGACGGCGAACGACAACCTGGTGTGGTGCGAGGACGTGTGCGACGACCTGCCGCTGTACCGCGAAGGCGATGCGCCGTATCTCCATCCGGGCTTCGTGCTGCGGCAGGCGAACTTCGTTCTCAGGAACCGCTTCCTCCTGCCGGCATGGATACATACGGCCAGCCGCATTACGCACCACGAAGCGCTGCGGGCCGGGAACGCCTATGAGGTGAGAGCGATCCCCGAAGAAAAATGGCAGCGCAAGGGGCACGAGTTCGTGCGCCTGTATGTTGCCATCCGGGCCGGCGCACAAGTCGCGGTCGAGATTCTCCACACGGCCATATACCGGCCGCGGCAGGCAGAGGGGTCGTCCGGATAGGACTACAATCGTGAGAGCCATGGCCAAGCGCGTCAGAAAAAAACCGGTGCGGCCGATCGGCACCCGTCGGGACTACGAAGGCGCGTCCGCCGTCGCGAAGCGCCTGTCCCGCGAGAACCCCAGGGATTCCGAGGCCGAGTTGCGCCTGCAGTCGCTGCTCCGCGAGCTGGACAAGTATGACGAGACGACGGAGGAAGACGAGAACGAGGACGGCCGGACCGACTACGACTCGGCCGGACCCCGCCGCCGGTGGTCGGACGACGAGCAGTAGCGGGACGAGCAGGGGTCTGTCCCGGTTCGGCGACTCGAGCGTGATGCTGGCATGATTCTGGGCGCGGATGATGTGGCCCACCTCGAGGCGGTTTCGGAGACGCTGCCCTCGCGACCGATGATGATTTCGGTTATCTTTGTCATCCTCCAAATACTTAGAAATCATAGGAGTGTTGAGTATGGTTAACATCGAATCGACCCCCCAGATGGCGGCCAAGGTCTACGAGACCATGGCGAAGAACCTCAAGGTGGTGCGTCGCCGCCTCGGTAAGCCTTTGACTTTGGCGGATAAAGTCTTATTGGGGCATCTCGACGACCCGGAAACCCAGGATCTGGAACCGGGCAAGAGCTACCTCTTCCTCCGGCCCGACCGGGTGGTATTCCAGGACGTGCTGGGGCAGACCGGCCTCTTGCAGTTCATGCAGACGCGGCGCGACCACGTCGCGGTCCCGACCACCGTACACTGCGACCACCTGATACAGGCGCGCGTCGAAGGCAGCCAGGACTTGCGCGAGTCGCTCGCGGAGAACACCGAGATCTACGATTTTCTGCGCTCGGCTGCCGCGAAGTATGGCGCGGGCTTCTGGGGACCCGGCGCCGGGATCATCCACCAGGTCGTCCTGGAGAACTACGCTTTCCCCGGCACGCTCATCATCGGCACGGACTCGCACACTCCCAACGCCGGCGGGCTCGGCGCGTGCTCGGTCGGAGTCGGCGGCGCGGACGCCGTGGAGACCATCGCCGGCCTGCCCTGGGAACTCCTGTACCCCAAGCATATCGCCGTCTACCTGACCGGGAAGCTCTCCGGCTGGACGGCCCCCAAGGACGTGATCCTGTACGTCGCGGGCCAGTTGACCGTATCCGGCGCCACGAATGCGATCGTCGAGTACATCGGTCCCGGCGCGCGCACGATCAGCGCTACGGGCAAGGCCACCATCACCAACATGGGAGCGGAAATCGGCGCGACCACGTCGATGTTCCCGGCCGACGAGCACATGTCCAAGTACCTGCGCGCGACCGGACGCGCCGGGCTCGTGGGGCCCATGGAAAAAAACCTGGACCTGCTCCAGCCGGACCCCGAAGTCGAAGCCGATCCGGAGAAATACTACGACCGCGTGGTCAGGCTCGATCTCTCGACGCTCGAGCCGCACCTCGTGGGGCCGCATTCGCCCGATCGTGCGCGCCCGATATCGAAGCTCGCTGCCGAGGTAAAGGACCCGGCCAACAAGTTCATCGATGAAATCTCGAGCACGCTGATCGGCAGCTGCACCAACTCCTCGTACGAGGACATGTCGCGTTCCGCGGACGTCGCGGAGCAGGCGAAGGCGCGTGGGGTCAAGACGGCGGTGCCGTTCCTCGTCACGCCCGGGTCGGAGCAGGTGCGCGCCACGATAGAGCGCGACGGCCAGATGCAGTCGCTGAAGGACATCAACGGCACCGTGCTCGCGAACGCCTGCGGTCCGTGCATCGGGCAATGGCGCAGGGCGAAGGAAGTGGCCGAGAAGCCGAATACCATCGTCACCTCGTACAACCGCAATTTTCCGGCGCGGAACGACGGCCAGGCGACCACGATGAACTTTATCGGGAGCCCCGAGATCGTGACGGCGCTGGCGCTGGCCGGGAGGCTTTCGTTCAACCCCATGACGGATACGCTGACCGGCGCCGACGGCCAGCCGTTCAAGTTGAACCCGCCGAAAGTCGCGCCCGAAGTGCCCGCGAAGAATTTCGACCGCGGCAACGCTAACTACATTGCGCCGCCCAGGGACGGAAGCAAGATCAAGCTCTCCGTCGATCCCAACAGCAAGCGCCTGCAGCTCATGCAGCCGTGGTCTCCGTGGGACGGGAAGGACTATCTCGACATGCCCGTGCTGTTGAAGACCAAGGGCAAGACCACGACCGACCACATCTCGCCGGCCGGCCCGTGGCTGAGTCTCCGCGGCCACCTCGACCGGTTCAGCGACAACCTGTGCATGGGCGCCATCAACGCCTACACGGGCGAGGCGGGCAAGGTGAAGAACGTGGTGACGGGGACTACCGGCGAAATGGTGTCCAAGGTCGCGCGGGACTACAAGTCCCGCGGCATCAAGTGGGTGATCGTCGGCGACGCCAACTACGGTGAAGGCAGCAGCCGGGAGCATGCGGCACTCTGCCCGCGCCTGCTGGGCGGTGTCGCCGTCATCGTTCGCAGCTTTGCGCGCATTCACGAGTCAAACCTCAAGAAGCAGGGACTGCTCGCGCTGACGTTCCAGAGCCCGGCCGATTACGACCGCCTGCGTGAGGAGGACCGCCTGAGCCTGGTCGATCTCAAGAATCTGGCGCCGGGCAAGCCGGTCGAGTGCATCGTCAAGCACGCCGACGGCACCATGGAGACGCTGAAGCTGAACCACACGTTCAGCGGGCCGCAGCTCGACTGGTTCCGCAAGGGCTCCGCCTTGAACCTGTTCCATGGCGGCGCCGGAGAAGCCGTGGCGAAGAAGAAGGCTGCGGCGGCAAAGGCGAAGGCTGCTCCGAAGGCGAAACCTGCCCCGAAGAAAAAGGTCGCGGCGATGAAGAAGCCCGCCAAATCGGCCAAGGCGAGCAGGAAGGTCGCGAAGAAGAAGGGGGCGAAAAAGAAGGCCGCCAAGAAGTAGGTGCGTGACCCGGGACCGGTGACCAGTGACCGGTAAAAAAGGCCCGCAATCGCGGGCCTTTTCGTTTCAGGACGAATTAACGGAGATAACCCCTACAGCACTGAACGCACCAATCCCCCGTCCACGAGCATGGTCGTCCCGGTGATGTAGCTCGCTCGTCCCGAGGCGAGGAAAGCCACCAGGTACGCCAGCTCCTTGGGCTCGCCGACGCGTCCCACCGCAGTCTCGGCCGCCCGCTCCGCGAGCGCCTCTTCCACCGAGATGCCTTTTTCCTTGGCCCGCGACGTGACGTTCGAGAGCATGCGCTCCGAAAGGATCGAGCCGGGACACACGTTGTTGACCAGAATGCCGTCGCGTCCCACCTCGTCGGCGAGGCTTTTCGCCCATGCCACCACCCCCATGCGCGTCGCGCCCGAGAGCGCGAGGTTGGGGATCGGCTGGTAGACGGTGCTCGCGAGGATGTTGATGATGCGCGCGCCGCCCGCCTTCTTGAGATGCGGCAGCGCTTCCCGCGCCATGCGCGCGAAGAAGAGCAGCGAGCGCTGCACGGCGGTGGCCCACTGCTCCTCGCTCGCGTTCTGCGCATAGGCAAGGGGAGGGCCGCCGGAATTGCTGACGAGGACGTCGAGCCGCCCGAATTTGCCGGCCGCGGCCGCGATGAATTCCCGGACCGTTTCGTTCCGGTCGAGGTCGCCGGCAAATGCCAGCACCTCGACGCCCGTCGCGTCGCGGATCTCCTTCGCTGCCTTCTCGATGTCCGGCTTCGAGCGGCTGCACATCGCCACGTTCGCGCCTTCGCCGGCCAGCACTTCCGCGCACGCGCGCCCCAGCCCCTTGCTCGCGCCGCCGACGATGACGGTCTTGCCCTTCAGCATCAAGTCCATGCTTTTTCCTTTCAACAAGTGATGTACGCTGGCGCGGTGATGTACGGCTTCGCCAGTGATGTACGCTATCGCAGTGATGTACGGCTTCGCCAGATGATGTGCCGCCAGCGATTCTCATCACCACTTTTCATCACCACTATCTCATCACCATCATTCATCACGTCTAGGGTAGCATCTACCGATGTTCGACGAACACAAACCCCTCGAAATCGCGGACCAGGGATGCTTTTTTGCCGGTGGGCGCTACGCGGAGACCGACGACGGCCGCGTCATCCTGGGGCAGATGTACGTGCAGTATCAGGTGCCCCGGACGCGCCGGCACCCGCATCCGGTGGTCATGATTCACGGCGGCGGCCAGACCGGCGTCAATTTCCTCTCCACCCCGGACGGGCGCCGCGGCTGGGCGGACTACTTCGTGGCAAACGGGTTCACGGTCTACGTCGTCGATCAGCCGGCGCGCGGGCGCTCGGGATTTTTCACCAGGGGCTATGGCGATGCCGCTCGCCGGAATGCGGACGCTATTGCGGAACGGTTCACGGCTCCCGAAATCGGCAAGCGCTGGCCGCAGGCCGGGCTGCACACGCAATGGCCGGGAACCGGAGTCGCGGGCGATCCCGCGTTCGATCAGTTCTACGCGTCCCAGGTGGAGAGTATGTCCGACATCGCCGCCCTCGAGCGCATGATGCGCGAAGCGGGCGCTGCGCTCCTCGACCGCATCGGCCCCGCGATCCTGCTGACGCATTCGCAGAGCGGCCCCTTCGGCTGGACGATCGCCGACGCACGGCCGCAGGCGGTACGGGCGATACTCGCGATCGAGCCCAACGGCGCACCCGTGCGCGAGGTCGAGTTCACGGGCCCGCCCGGCTGGTTCGAGGACGGCCTGGTCACCCGACCGTGGGGCATCACCCGCGGCCCGCTCGCTTTCACTCCAGCGGCCGCGGCGCCGTCCGATCTCAAGTTCGAGAGACAGGCCGAGCCGGACGGTCCGGGCCTCGTCTGCTGCTGGCTGCAGGCGGGCCCGGCGCGGCAACTCGCGAATCTCCGCGGAATCCCCGTGTTGATCCTGACTTCCGAGGCCTCCTATCACGCGGCGTACGACCACTGCACCTCGCGGTTCCTGCGGCAGGCGGGGGTCGAGCACGACTTCGTCCGTCTTGCCGACGTCGGGATCCGCGGCAACGGCCACATGATGATGCTCGAGAAGAACAATCTCGAGATCGCGGCGTTTCTTCAGAAGTGGATCGAGGCGAAACTCCCGTGACCCGTGACCGGTGACCAGTGACCGGTCGCTCTACTCACCATCCGGCAGCGCCCCGGCCTTCGTCTTGAAGCTCACGAAGCGGGTTCCGTCCTCCAGCGCGATCTGCTCGTGCTCCTGGTCGCTCAAGATCAACGCCACTTCGCCCGGGCCGATGTCGCGGGTCTCGTCGCCTACCCGCATCCTCAGCCGTCCGGAGATGACGAGCATCATCTGCTCGCTCTTGTGGTGGTGCGGTTTCGCCCCGGTGCCCTTCGGTTCCGTGTAGTAGCCGATCTCGAGCTCGTCGCCGGCGATGGTCGGACCGTGGGCGGTGGAATGGCCCGGGGCGACTATGGCGCCCGGTATTTCGTCCAGCTTGAAAAATGGCATGGTTCCTCCCTCAGCTCGAAACTTGAAACTTCAAACTGCAATTCCGCCAAGGAATTGCAGCATAGCGCGATTGACCGGCCCGGGCGCCTCGAACTGCACCCAGTGGCCCGCGTGAGGTATGAGGTCCACGCGCACGTCGGACCTGGCCGCGCGCGCGGTGTCGGCACGCGCCCGGACGTCGGGGTATACCAGCACGTCCCGCTCGCCCCATATCATCTGCACCGGGCACAGAATGCGGGCGAGCGTTGGCGGCATGATGTTGCTGAGGCTGAAGTGCCGCCCATCGAAGCGCGTGCGGCGGACGTTGGCGAGATGGAGATCGACGGCCTCCTCGGTGATATTGCCAGGATCGGCGATCATGAGGACTGCCAGATTGTGGCGCAGCACTTTGCGCAAGGAGCCCGGTCCGGACGCTTCGGGAGGGAACTGCCGCAAGTCCAGTGCGACGGGCGATCTGCCGAATCCGCCGGCACCCAGCAGCGAGAGTCCGCTGACCCGCGTCCCCAGGCTGGCTGCACACAGGGCAGCGATCACCGCACCGAACGAAAACCCCGCGAGCTTCACCGGTTGCTTGCGGGCGATCTCGGCCACGGCCGCCGCAACCAGCGCCACATAGTCGTCGTTGGGGGTGTCTTTCGCCACTACCGGCGAATCGCCGTAGCCGGGCATGTCGAGCAGGTGCAGCGTGAACCGGCCCGCCAGCGCATCGATGTTGCGCGTCCAGTGGTTCCAGGAACCCATGCCGCCGTGGACCAGGACGAGGGGCTCGCCGGCGCCGGTGATGCGCGCAGCGAGGCCCGAGATGGTTGTCTTCTTCATCTGCCCTGAGAAAATGGTGGATTATCCGGGTGCCGGGCCGATTCGTCACGCGGGTTCGTATGGTAGTGTTGCGAATATGAGCTTGAAGCTGCGCAGATTGGGAGTCGTCGGAGGTTTCCTGTGCTGTGCCGGTGCGCTGGCGGCGCCGTTGCTCGCGGCTGCCGCCGATCCGGCGTACCCCGCGCGGCCGGTGCGCATCATCGCGCCGTTTCCGCCGGGCTCGGGGGTGGACATCATCGCGCGCGTAATAGGACAGGCGTTGACGGATGCCTGGAAGCAGACGTTCGTCGTGGAGAACCGGCCGGGCGCAGGCGGCACGATAGGCTCGGATCTCGCCGCCAAGGCGCCACCCGACGGCTACACGCTCCTGCTCGGCAACGTGAGCACGCTCGCGATCGGACCCCATCTTTATCGCAACCTGCCATACGACCCGCTGCGCGATTTCGCGCCGATCACGCAGATCACGTCGATGGGGAGTGTGCTGCTCGTCCATCCGTCCGTGCCGGCGCGCTCGATGAAGGAGCTCGTCGCCCTCGCCCGCGCGAAGCCGCGCTCGCTCACCTATGCCTCCGCGGGCAGCGGGACCACTACGCACCTCGGCATGGAGCTCCTCAAGTCCATGGCGAAGATCGACATGGTGCACGTTCCGTACAAGGGCAGCGCTGCGGCGCTGACCGACCTCATTGCAGGCCATCTCCAGGTAATGATGTCGACCATCGCTACGTCGCAGGGGCACGTCAAGGCGGGCAAGCTGCGGGCACTGGGCGTAACGACCCTCAAGCGAATGGATCTACTTCCCGACGTGCCCTCCATCAACGAAGCGCTGTTCCCGGGATTCGAAGTGATCGTGTGGCAGTCCATGGTGGCGCCGGCGCGCACGCCGGAGGCGATCGTCATGCGGCTCAACGCGGAGATCGTGCGAATTCTGCGCACGCCCGCGATGAAGGAGCACCTGACGAACCAGGGACTGGAGGCGGTGGGCAACTCGCCGAAGGAGTTTGGCGAGTTCATCAAATCGGAAAACGCGAAATGGGCGAAAGTGGTAAGAATATCCGGAGCAACGGTTGACTAGCTAGAAGCCATCTCGAAAAGACCCGTTTCCTATGCAAGGTGGAGGGTTGACTACATCAATGGTATGCCGACGCTTGCGGGAACCGCCAGGGTTGTGTGATTCATCACACGTCCTGATTCAACGCATCAAGTGGTGTGAATTACGGATTCCAAGTCCCACGCGTTCTCCGGCAAGTGCTGGCGACGCTTGTATCGTCGCCATCCGACACCCCGAACTTGATGGCACTGATTTCGTGGGACACCGAAGATGGAAAGTCGTCCCGGGACTCGCCGGGACTCGCGGATGTCTTAGACGGTCGTTCATGAGATAGCTTCTGGAAGCTCAATTCCCGGATGGGTGATTGAAATGAGCCAATCGGAATCGAAGTGGAAGTTTCACGGCGTGCGGGTCGTGCACGCGAATGAGCTCGACCCGAACACGGCGCAGACGCCGGGGATGAATCGCGCGGCGGCGATTACTCATGCGCGCGCAGGGGCGGAGAAGCTGTGGGCCGGCACCGTGGTGATCCATCCCAAGGCGAAGACCGGCGCGCACCACCACGGCCCGGTGGAAAGCGTGATCTACGTCGTGAGCGGCCGCGCGCGGATGCGCTGGGGCGACAAGCTCGAATTCGTGGCCGAGGCCGGACCCGGCGATTTCATCTACGTGCCCCCGTACGTGCCGCACCAGGAGATCAACGCGAACGACGACGAGCCGCTCTCGTGCGTGCTGGTGCGAAGCGGCCAGGAGCCGGTGGTGGTCAACCTCGACATCCCGGTGGTGGAGAGGCCCGAGGAGGTGCACTGGGTGGACAACATCCATCCGGCGCCCAAACCACAGTGACCGGGCGCGTCGAGGGGCGGAGCAGGGGCCCCGGTTTCCGGGGATGCGACCCCCGGTGACGCGTGGGGCGGCCGACCATGATGTCTCCGATTTTCGTGTTGCCTTGGCAGAGGCCGCCGTCCAGTGACTGGTATAGAGCAAACTGGTGAGCGGTGTGTGACGGGACCGGTCACGGGTCACGAGTCACGAGTCACGCCCTCCGGATTTTCTCTGTTCCCTCGACACCGTGTCCTGCGCATTGCGGCGGTGATCTGGTTGGTGCTGGCTGCGGCACTGCTCGTCGTGATGCTGCTGCGGCCCGAGATGCAGGCAGGCGAGCGACGGGCCCTTTCCGTACTGATGCCGCTCTACTTCATGAGTTTGCCGCTGGGTCATGCCGGGCTGCTGGCGGTCGGCAGGCTGAAGGTGGAGCTTTATTGGAACAACGAGTTCGTGCCCGCGGTTTTTACCGAGGGCATGGTGCTGTGGATCCTGCTGATGCTGCTGGGTTACGTGCAATGGTTTCTTCTGCTGCCAATGATCTCCGGGAGGATCCGCCGGCTGGGACACGCGTACTCCGCCTGGAGGGTCTCGGCAAAGTAGTGCGTTTCAGAAATTTAGCAAAGGAGAGCTTTATGGGAGCCAGAATCAGACACATCGCCATCGCCACGCAGGATCCCGACAAGGTCGCGAGCTTCTTCAAGCAGGCTTTCGGGCTGCAGCAGGTCGGGGTGGCCAACTCGGACCTTGCTACCGGCTATTTCCTGACCGACGGCTACTTGAACCTCGCCATTCTCAAGTTCAAGAACGACTACGCCGCGTATACGGAAGGGGGACCACGTTACGAGGGTCTGCACCACATCGGCTTCAAGGTCGACAGCCTTGAAGAAGCGCGCAAGCAGGTAGAGGGCGCCGGAGGGTCGTTCAAACCATGGGCGGCAAGACGACCGGCCAGGGACTGGTCGACGCCGAGGTGAAATTCTATCTGCCGAACGAGGTGCGGATCGACATCTCGGAAAAGGGGTGGATGACCCTCACCATGTGACGGCTGCGCGAACGCTCGCCGCGATCGTCAAACATTGTCCCCTCCTGCCATCGCGCGCGTCGCTGGCTTGCTCGCGCGGGTGATCGGGACACGTTGGGTGAAACAGACACGGTTCGACTTATGACTACTCAAAAGATCGTGGGCGGCACGGCGCATAAACTGCCGGCAGACTTCCGGAAAGCCATCGAGTCCAACGCCGCTGCGAAGAGCGTCTGGACCGATATCACCCCTCTGGCGCGAAACGAGTGGATCTGTTGGGTGACATCTGCCAAGAAAGAAGAGACTAGAAAACGCCGCATCGAGGTCGGCATCGATAAGCTGCGCGGAGGCATGCGTAGGCCGTGCTGTTGGCCCGGATGCCCGCACCGCTGAGGACTGGGACGGATGAACCTATGCGAACGCCGCCTGACCATGCGCTGCAGCGAACCCGGCCATCGCGTTCCGGTTGCAATCCACGCCTCCCGCGAGCCGGGTCGGTGAGCTTGGGTCGTTAGGTACTGGGAAGAGAATGGCGGAATACTCGAAGAAAGAGCGCGTCGAACTGCGCCGCCTTGCATCGCAGGCGTACGAGCGCGAGCTCGGAAGCCATCTTGCGGAATTGGACAAATCGTTCTCCGAATGGCGCAACGGAACACTATCGAGTTCAGATCTGTCGCAAAAGATCCACGAGTTTCACCAGCATGCGGCGCGAGACGTTTGGTCGATGTACCAAACACCGCACGAGGCGATGCTGGTTACTCGGGCGCTCGAGTTGGGTATCCTTCGAGACGCTGAAGTGCCGGCAACGCTCCGGGAAAAACTGAAGGCGAAAGCGGTTTTCTGATGTCTCCGGCCAAACTTCCTAGCCTCGACAGGGGCGGGTGGTCGGGGGCGGGCTCGTGGGCCCACTCCAAAAGAAGGTAGGGACGTGCGGAAAGCCACCGTCCTGCTGTTCTCGATCGACTGTGGCTGATTGACAATTCCTCGCGCATGGGTTGGGCGTGGGCTCGGCGACCGTGGAGGCGTCCGAGCAGTCGCAGACCGGCTCGGGAATTCGGGCGAGCACTGTCGAACCACACAGATGCAGCCATTGGCACAACCTATACGCGTAGACGGCGCGAACAAGAACGACGGCAGTGCGTGAGTTGCGCAGACCGCCGAGCCGCCGAGCCGGTCGAGCAGCGCAGGATGAAACCGCAACGAGCTTGCGAGGCCGCGGCGCCGATTCGGGCGACGAGACCATGTCCAACCCGGGCGCTCCTTCTCTCCCATAACCGCAATTGCTCCTAGTCCGACCCGGGTCTATAGTGCCCTGACATCGAACGAAAGCGGGGGTTCAGGTTATGGAATTCGGCATTTTCAACCTGATGGGCGCGCGCGATCCGAGTACGTCGGCGGCGCAGGTATTCGGCGAGGTCGCCGAGCAGACGAAGCTGGCCGACGAGCTGGGGTATTCGATCGCGTGGTTCGCCGAGCATCATTTCTCGAACTACTGCCTGTGCGCATCGCCCCTGCTGATGGTGACGCACTGCGCGTCGATGACGAAGAAGATCCGGCTCGGCACCGCCGTGGTCGTCGTGCCTTTGTACAACCCGGCGCGCCTGCTCGCCGAGATTGCCACGGCCGACGCCTTGTCGAACGGGCGGCTCGTGCTCGGGATCGGCGCCGGTTACCAGCCCTACGAATTCGAGCGCTTCGGCGTCGATCTCAAGCAGAACCTCGAGATGACGAACGAGTTCAGCGACATCCTCGACCTCGCTTTCAGCAGGGATTTTTTCAGCTACAACGGCAAGCACTACCGCATGCCGGAAACGCACATCCCGGCGCGGCCGGTGCAGAAGCCGCTGCCGATCTACGTCGCCGGTCATACGCAGGCGATGTTCCGCGCCGCCGCGCAGCACGGTTACCGGGTGCTGACGTCGGGACGGACCGGCGGCGCCAAGCTGCTGGCCGAGCAGTACGCCGATCTGGTTGCCGCGTTTGCCGCCGAGAACGTGCCGGTGTCTCGCGCGCATATGACCGTGAACCGCTTTGCCCACATCACCAATAGCCGCGACGAGGCGATGCGCTTCGCGGAGAACGCGCGCTATCAGTCGCGGCTCGCGTCGAGCCTGAGGCGCCGGAAGGAGGTCATGCAGGGCACGGTTCTCGTCGACGTGCCGTTCCCCGACGAGCCGACGCTGGAGACCATCTGCGACAACCTGCTGATCGGCGACGTCGAGACGGTCGCGGAGAGGCTCGTCGGCGAGATCCATGCGGGCAAGCCCGTGCACGTGTGCTTTTCGTTCAAGGTCGGCAACACGCCGCACAAGGCCGCGATGCGCTCGATGGAGCTGATGATAGGCGAGGTCAAGCCGCGAGTCGAAAAGGCGCTCGGGCCGCTCGCGCAGGTCGCTTAGACTCACCCCTCGACACTCGTCATGACCGTGCACGTCGGATACCTGCTGCCAACCCGCGAGTCGGTCATGGAGGGCCGCCCCCAGGCGGAGCCGCTGCTCAATCTTGCCGAGCGGGCGGAAGGGCTCGGCTACGATTCCGTCTGGGTAGGCGATTCCGTGCTCGCCCGCCCGCGCCACGAGCCGCTCACGCTGCTCGCCGGCGTCGCGGCAAGAACGAGGAACGTGAAGCTCGGCACGGCCGTGCTGCTGCCGGCGCTCCGCAACCCCGTGCTGCTCGCTCATCAGGTCGCCACTCTCGACCAGGTGAGCTCGGGCCGGCTCATACTCGGCGTCGGCATCGCTACCGACGTTCCCAACATCCGCGCCGAGTTCCGCTCAGTGGGAGTGCCGTTCGAGAAGCGCGTCGGCACGTTGATGGAAGGCATGCGCCTCTGCAAGGCGCTGTGGGCCGGGAAACCGGTGGACTGGGACGGCCGCTGGCACGTCGAGCAGGGCGTGATCGGACCGACGCCGCACCAGCCGGGCGGACCGCCTATCTGGGGCGGGGGCTCGGCTCCCGCTGCGCTCGAGCGGGCGGCGCGGCATTTCGACGGCTGGTTCCCGAACGGGCCCGATGCGAAGCGCTGGGGCGAGCAGTGGCGCCAGGTGCAGGCCATGGCGCGCGAGGCCGGGCGCAAGCCGGGGGCGCCGGAAGCGGCGCTCTACCTGACGCTCGCGGTCGACGAAAACGCGGCCAGGGCAGGTGAGCGAATGGACGATTTTCTGTCGGCGTATTACGGCCAACGCCCCGACGTCATGAAAAAGCGTCAGGCCTGCTTTTCGGGCCCGGCCGCGGCGGCGGCGGAATGGCTGAACGGCTACGTGCAGGAAGGCGCCGGCTACCTCGTCCTGCGCTTTGCCGGCGACCATGAACGCCACCTGGAAACCTTCGCGAAAGTCCGAGAGAAGTTAGGAAAATGAATGAGTCAGAGGGTTCGATCTTCGCCTGATCCAATTTGAGCGTCGCGCGTGCCAACAGCGGGGCGCAAATGCAGCGCTCCCTTTACCAAGAATCGACCTCCGGGTGCTATGGATCGAAAACCTGGAAAGGAGAAATGCCATGAATAAGCCTCTGACCTCTGCTGAAGCCGTTGCGCAGCAGGATATGAAGCTGCTGAAATCGTTCCGCAGCACGACACCCTTTGCTCCCGGACGGCGGCCGTTCTTCAAGTACCGCGACCTGGGGCTCGAGGCCGCCACCGGCGGACGCATGCGCGCGTACCAGAACAACTCCATCGCCGGCATGACGGAGCCGACCGGCTGGCACTACCACACCTGCGAAATGCAGTTCGTCTACGTGCTGAAAGGGAAGCTCGTCATCGAGTTCGAGGACGGCACCGTGGGGACCTTCACCGCCGGCGATTCGTTCTTCATTCCCGGCGGCGTGCGCCACAACGAGATCTATGTCTCGGAGGACAAGGAAGCGCTCGAAGTCTCGGTGCCCGGCAAGATCGGGACGGTGAACTGCGAGCGGCCGGCAGATCTGCCGGAGAAATTGCGCGAAGTGAGCAACGAGCGGCCGTAAAAACCGGAGACGACCCCAGGCTCGCGGTCAGGGGATGGCTTCGGCTGTCCCCGGTTTTTACGAAGCTGCCCTGCCTTGCTTCGTTCGTTGGTTTTAAAAACCGGGGACGACCCCCGGCTCGTGGCCAGAGGATCACCTGGCTGTCCCCGGTTTTTACGTTCAGTGCAGGTTGTATAGTCTCGCGGCGTTGCCGACGAGGACCTGCTTGCGCTCGGCGTCGGGCACGCCGTCGAAAGCGCGCGCGATCGCGCGGCGGCTTTCCGGCCAGGTGGACGTGCTCTGCGGAAAGTTCGTGCTCCAGAGAAGCTTGTCGACTCCGATGTGTTGGCGGGTCTTCAGCCCCGTCGTATCGAACCATCCGGTGATGTGGCAACTGCGCTTGAAAAGCTGCGACGGCAACAGGTCGTAGCCCTCGGTGTGCAGGCGCTGGCGCTCGAATTGATGGTCGGCCAGTTCCAGCTCGTAGGCGCCCCAGGCGAGCGACGTCTCGGCGAATATCACCTTTAGTTTCGGAAAGCGCTCCAGGATGCGCGCATACAGAAAGTTCGCCATCACCAGCACCGCGCTCGCCGGGCGCGTGATCGCTTCCATCGTCGAGGTGATTTCCGGCGAGAACCCGGCATAGGGCGGGAACTCGATCTCGCGCGTCACGCCCGAGTGGAAGCACACGGGCACGTTGAGCTCCTGGCACGTCGCCCACAGCGGATCGTAAACGGGCTCGTTGATGTGCGGCACGTCGCGCAGCATCATCGGCACCGAGGGCATGACCACGCCACGGTGTCCCTTGCCCACCGCGCGCCTGATCTCGGCCGCCATGGCG
>Ga0075418_10000385_pt1 | contig 45514 bp, 46 predicted proteins | sample SoiMetdeltSBSDD2_FD_81776 | JGI IMG/M metagenome (GOLD analysis project Ga0075418, IMG submission 81776) | Bulk soil microbial communities from a Populus tree surrounding site in Tennessee, USA - Soil MetaG P. deltoides SBSDD2 | ecosystem: Environmental > Terrestrial > Soil > Tree plantation...
GGTACCTGGTGAACTGGTTTTAAAACCAGTTCACAAATCACCTAAACGCTGCCTCAGCTCCGGCACCCACCCCGTATCTTCGAAAAAGGGCAAGATCAATCTCTCACGAGCCCGCGTGATTCCGGTAAACAGCAGCGCCTCGGCCTTCTCCCGCGAACGCCCAGCGCGCGTCGGCAAAGACTCCGCTCCGAGCAAAATAACAGTATGGAAATCCATGCCCTTGGCACTGTGAATCGTGGATAGCGTCAGCCGGGGCTGAACCGCGTCATAGGAGGATTTCGTCGCGAAATCGCGCGACAGCCATTCCACTGCAATCCCCCGGTGACGGATCTCCCTCTCCAAGGCCTCGGCAAAGTGCGGTCGTTCTGAGGGAGGCACGTCATCGCGGTCCGAAGTGGGATGCAACGTTCCCGAAACGACGTCCCGCTCCCGTGGCCCATCCTCGTCCTCCGACGCATCCAGGAATCGTGAATCGGCGGCCGCCTGCCAGGTCGATGCAGAGAGGCGGGCCACGAATTGCGGCACCGCGTTGCGATCCGAGTAGAGCACGGCCAAATCCGAGAGCGGCTGGTGCCGTTCCCGAAACTCCTCGGCCAGTCCCACCACCAGATCCGCCAGTGCATCCAGCCCGGGTAGCTCTTGCAAGAAGGGCGGCGGTCCTTCGCGGCCTAGATCTTCGGGGCGGGTCATCTCCAGACGCGAAAGTCCCCACGCCCGTCGCGTCTCCGGGGTCAGCACCTCCATGGCCAAAGCGAAAATCGGCGCGGTGTTGCGATAACAGTCGACCAAATGCTCGATCGCCGGATCGCGCAAGGGGCCCACATTGTCCTTATGCCATCGTCCGTACACATCTTGGGCGGGGTCGCACACCAGCGTCATCTCGCCACCCGGAGCGTTCCAGCGGACCAGCACCTCGATCATACGCCGCGTGAAGTCCTGTCCTTCGTCGACCAGGACGCAGTCGTAGGTCGAGAAATGGTCCGCCAACGCCAGGTCGCGCAAAAGCCGCGGCTCTAAAGCAGCATAGAAATCGGGCGATTGCTCATGAATGTCGCGCAACCCCAGGAACCGCCCGCACAGATCGTGATAGTGGCGAACGGTTAGCCGTTCGTCGTCGGGAGCAAAGCCGCGCGCCGTGAAGATACGACGCAAATAAGAGGCGAGGCTCGCGTTGTAACAGGTAAAGAGCACGCGTGCGTCGGGCTTACGGTCGAGCCAGTATTCCGCCCGCGCGACCAGGAATACCGTTTTACCGCTTCCCGCCGGACCGAACACTACCGTGCGCGGGGAAGCTAGCTCCCGGGCCATCCGCTCTTGCTTTCGATCCAGCCAGAAGCCGGATACGGGCCTCTCAGCCTCCGATCCGGGCGGGGAGCGCAGAACTCCGGCTACGGATTCAGAATCCCGCGGTTTCACCGGGGGCGGTTCCGGTAAGAATTCTTCGCGCAGATCCCAGAAGTGGATGCGCTCCTGCCGGTAGGAGGACGACATCAGGCGAGAAGCGGGTCGAGCACTTCCTTGAGCCGGGCCAGTTCCGCCTCCGTGTTGTAATGAACGAGGCTCACCCGGAGCACACCCTTGTACTGCAACAAATCCAGCGCATCCAAAAGTCGCACCGCATAGAAGTGTCCCCACCGGATGCCGACCCGTGCTTTGTCCACCTGGAGTGCGATCTCCTCCGGATCCCCGTCCTCGACCACGAACGAAAAGATAGGGAGCCGTTCTTCGGCCAGCCGCGGATCGGCTTCGCCGATGATATGGACGCGCCGCTTCGTGGCGAGATAGCTCAGGAAATTACGCGACAGCTTGGTCTCGTGCTGGGCCACCCCATCGAACACGCCGGACAGTACATCCCGCACCGGCCCGCTCATGCTGCGGCCGAGCGCGCGAAAATATTTTTCCAACCCGATCAACCCCGCCGCCATCTCGTACGATCCCGACCCAAGCTCGAACTTGCCCGGGATCTTGTCGTCTTCGATAAAGAAGTGGTTCCACTTGGGCATCTCGAGCAGCAGCTCGCGCCGGCCATACAGCGCTCCCAAATGGGGACCGAAGGCCTTATAGACCGAGAACACATAGAAATCCACGCCGAGATCTTTCACATCTACCAGCCGGTGCGGCACATGGCCCACTCCATCCGCACACACCAGCGCTCCCACCGTGCGAGCGAGCTTCACCACCTCGCGTAACGGCATGATATTTCCCAGGATGTTGCTCGAATGATGGACAGCGATGAGACGTGTGCGATCGGTCAGAAGCTCGCTCAGCCGCCCCAGATCGAAAACCAGACGGTCGGGATCGATCTCCCAGGTCTTGATCACCATCCCGAACTGTTCGAGATACTCCCAGCAGCCCGCGTTGGCCTCGTGCTCGGCCTGGCTGATTATGATCTCGTCCCCCGGCTCCCATCGCGTGCTCAACACCAACGCCAACATGCGCAAGAGCTGACTCGAGTTCTGGCCGAACACGATCTCTTCTGGAGTCGCCCCGATCCAGCTCGCGACGAATTTGCGCCCCGTCATCACGCCCTCGTCGGCGCGCTTGGAGATCTCGTAGCTCCCGCCCAGCTGCACGTTCCGAGTCAGTAGGTATTCCCGGACAGCGTCCACCATCTGCAGCGGCACCTGACTTCCACCTGCGTTGTCCATGAAGATCCACGGCCCGGAGAGGGCGGGGAACTGTGCACGGGCCAGCATGACGTCGAACGCCATTACGAGCGAAACCTCCTCGTTCCGAAGGGATTCATGGAGCAAACCGCGGTCGCGGCGGGGAGCATGAAATCGTTCGTTCGGAAAGCGTTGTAGTCTATCCGATCCCCCGGAGGCCGGGCAACCGGACTACGGTCTTACGGGTTTTTTGCGGTAAACCGGACTTCAATTGGGCCCGAACTCATTCTTGGACCCCCCTCGGCCGAAAATACCGGAAGTCTCTACCCGGTTGGCAGAAGGAGTGCTCATGAACGCCACCCCCATCATTGCCGAACTCGAAGCCAAGCGCGCCGCCGGATGGACGTTGCCCCGCCTCAAAGAACTGGCGGTGAACCTTCTCCACGAATCCAATCCCCGCTTCCACTGGACGGGGATCTATGAACTCTTCCCCGACGATACTCTGCGCTTGGGCCCCTTCCTTGGCGCGCCGACCGACCACGTGTTCATCGGCATGGGCCAGGGCGTGTGCGGGACCGCGGTGGCGGAGCGGCGCAACATCAACGTGCCCGATGTCACCCAATTGGAAAACTATCTGGCCTGCAGCACCGAGACGCGATCCGAACTGGTCGTGCTCATCCGAAGCGGAGAGCACATTCACGGCCAGATCGATATCGACAGTCACGAGCCGGCCGCATTCGACGACACGGCAGAACGCGAAGTTCAAAAGGTCGCGGACTTCCTGGCCCCGCTTTACGAAGCATGGACCAAGGGCCGTGTCTCCTGATCTTTCCCTGCCCTCGTTCCCCACCGAGTCCGTTCGCCTCATGGACGGGCTGAGCGCACTCATGCGGGCCGAGACCCCGGAAGCGGCTGCGGACGCGCTCATGTTCTTGCTCGACGAGGAGCAAGCCGTGGAAGCAAAGCTCTGGTTCGAATGCCCCAGTCAGCATTTGGATACCCAATGGGCGCGCGACGCCACACCGTCCCCGCAGAATGCATTCATCGACGATTTGCGCCAGCGGACCGCCCAGGGAACGCCGGTGCTTGCCGCGGATCCCGACCGCGACCTGCAGTGGACCGGTCTTCCCGTACCGGGGCGCGACGCGTGCTCGGGCGTGCTCCTGGTGGGATATCCAAAAACTGCTACTCCGGACCCGTCGCGCCTGGCCATGCTGGCATCCATGCTCGGAGCCAAGCTTCTTTACCTTCGCAGCCAGCAGGAGGCGACCCAGGATCGAGCGCGCACCGCGGACTGGTTCAAAACGCTGGACGATCAAATTCGGATCCTCGAAGGCGAACGCCAGAAGCTCGCCGCCTTGGTCAACAAGACCGATGCGGCCGTGTTCGTCGCCGATCCCGAAGGACGCATCACCTGGATGAATCCGGTCATGAACCGCCGCCACGAACATTTGCGTCACCGTATTCCGGCGGGGACCTCCTGCCGTCTCTTGTGCGGCACTGAAACCGGATGCGACAACTGCCCGGTCCGGCTCGTCCGTGAGGGCGCGGGGGTCCTGCACCAGGAACGATGGGAGCGTCGCGAGGATGGCACGCACACCCTGTATGTGAGCGCATTTCCGGTGCGGTCTCCGGAAGGCCTAGTGACCTCGGTCCTGGTCATGATCCAGGACATCACGGATCTCCAGACCTTGCGCCGTTCCGAAGCGCGATATCAGCTTCTCTTCGAACGTAGTCCCGACGCCATGGTCATGGCGCTCCCCGGAACACTCGAAATCGTCATGGCGAATCGCCAGGCCCGTGAGTTCCTGGGTTTGGATCCGAGCCGCACGCCGCATTCGAGTCTGGTCGAGCTTCACCCGGCCATGCTGCGCCCGGACATGAAACGACGCTATGACGCTCTCGCCTCCGGGGCGCCGCTGGAAGACCTCGAGGTCGGCGTGGTGAGTAAGCAGGGTACGCGCATGATGAACGCGACCGGTTCCGTGTTCGACCTGGATGGAACCGACGTCCTGTTGCTGGAGTTCCGGGATGTGACGAGCCTTCGGGAGCTGCAAGTCGAGCTCGCGCGGGCCGACCATTTGATTGCCCTTGGCACCATGAACGCGGGCATCGCTCACGAATTCAAGAATCGTCTCGCTCCATTACGGATGTTCGCTCAGCTCCTGGCCACCAATCGCTACGACCCGGAGCGCATCCTCGCCCATGCACCGCTTATCTTGCGCGAAGTGGATCGCCTCTCCACCCTCGTCCGCGATGTTCTCGATTACGCGCGGCCCCAAGTCCCGCATCCCGGTCGTGAGGACCTCGCGCACATGCTGAAAGAGCTGACCCGCGAGTGCAGGAAGGACTACGAACCGTCGATCGAGACCGCGCACATCCAGGTCGAATTCGGTGCGGAACGTGACCTACCGGTGGTTTGGATCGACGGTGGTCAGGTGCGTCGCGCATTCATCAACCTGTTCAAGAACGGGCTCGAAGCGCTGGAAAACCATGGCGGCGAACGCATGCTCAGGATCGACGTGACGCGCGACGGCTCCGACGTATTGCTCGCCATCACCGACAGCGGTCCGGGCATTCATCCCGATGCGTTGGGGAGAATTTTCGATCCGTTTTACACGACCAAAGGCCCGCGGGGAACGGGCCTCGGCATGAGCATCACGCGTTCGCTCATCGAAGCCAACGGGGGTGCCATTCGGGTGGACAGCCTGGTGTCGCGGGGCACGCGGGTGGAAGTGCGCTTTCCGGGGTTCCCTGCCGGATCCGAACGGCCCGAGGAGCAACAAGCAGCATGAACCCCACCATTCTGGTCGTTGAGGACGAACAGGCGATGCGCCTTCTTCTCCGGGAATTCCTGGAGATCCTCGGCTACACCGTCATCGTGGCCGAGCAAGGGCAGGAAGCGATCGGCATCTGCCGCACCACCCCGGTGGATCTCGCCTTCCTCGACATGAACTTACCCGACATGAATGGCATGGAGCTCATGAATCGTTTGCGAGGGAGCGGCGCCGTGTTCCCGTTCGTGGTCCTGAGCGCCAACCTGCGCGAATCCTTCACCGGAGACGTGACGCCACTCGGCGTGCGAGAGATCCTGGAAAAACCCGTGGATCTAGACGTGATCGAGACCGTGGTCAAAAAGATTCTGAGCGCCGCCGCCTGACGCGAACGCTATTGGCCAGGGCTCGGCTTGTCGTTGTCGCTGCGAATGGGATCCTTGATGCCGCGGCCGGGATCGCGATGCAGCGGATCTTCGCCGATCCCGATCGAGGGCATCCGGTAACCTTCACGACCCATCAGCTCATCCAGCCCCTGAAAGAATCGATCCTGCGAGCTCTCGCGATCGAGGAGCTGCATGACTTCGTTCACCAAGTGCTGGGGCGGTGCGCCGCCGGTTGGATTCGCGTTGGCCAGCGCTGAGCCGAGCCGTTCGAGGGGTTCGCCGCGATATCCCTTGGTCCAGGCCGCGCTCACGACATCGAAGGACGTTTCGGTGGGGAGACCGGACGCGACCAGAGTTCCGAAGGTGAGCACCGGGGAATGCAATGCATCCATCGGCCTGTCTTCCTCGCGGGCGAGCGTGATCGGACGCGACACGTCGTCCTTGCTCACGCCCTCGAGCCCGAGCACCCAGGCCACGTCATCGATCACCTTCCTCCGGGTCTCGACTTGGGACGTTGGTCCCATGGCATCGACCAGTGCTGCCGCTTCGCGCAAGCGGCGTTCAACCATTGCTACGACGGGTTCGATGCGATCCGGGGGATAACCCTTCGCTACACCTTGAACATAAAAGCTGAGAACAGTATTCAGGGGCAGACCCTCTTCGCCCAGTCGCGCCGTGTTTTCGAGCCACGCGGCAACGGTGGCCATGGGCAAGGCCTGCGCATCGATGTGGTCGACGAGGGAACGCGCCATCTCATCGCTCGCTCCAGCTTTCACCGCGCGTTCGGTCGCTTCTGCGAGCGCTTTCTGCGCTGAATCGCTTCCGCGAGCTTGCAATGAGGATTGCAACTCAGCGGATAGCTCCGATGCATTTGCGAAGGCGTACGTCGTCCACATCGCGGACGCGATCACAATAAAGGCAATGAGCGGCCGTCCAGTCAGGAACCTTGGTTTCATCATTGGTCCTTAAGCCGGCAATGGCCCCCCAAAGCCACATTGCCAACAACCCCATTGTAACAGCGCACGTCCATACCAGGGCGTGCATAGCCCCTCCCAGGAACACGGTTTGGACGATTTTGATCGCAAGGAGTTACTCATTACTCTTATGGTCCGCCGACTTCCAGGACCCCTCGGACCCCTCCAAACCCGTCGCTTTCTGTTCGGGGGGCATCAGGGGGGGCCTGCCAGATCCCGTCTACTACGAAGGCGTACCTCCAGATACCGGGTTTGAGGGGGAGGGTGGCTTCCCAAACCCCTCCCTTGAAGGGACCCCGGAGGGGGTTCCGGTCCGCATTCCAGCCATTCCAATCCCCGACCACCGAGACCGTGCGTGCCCCGACCGCTCGGAACCGAAAGTGCACCCCGTCCGGCCTGAGCTCGGGGGCCAGCTGCCGGGCAGGTGGTTGCGTAAGCACGGATGGTCCCTGGCGAGTTGAAACTAGCCCGAACGCAAACCCGGCCGATATCCGAGCCTCATCGAACTGAAAGGCGGAGATGTTGGACAGCTGATAAAGAAAGCTGCCGTCCACGAACACGCTTACGCGCTGTGACACAGGGCGGGTAACGTTGATCCCATATTGCCAGCTATCGTCCCGGCGCGTATCCACGTTGGTGGTGTCCGTGTCAAAGGTATCGAAAAAGCGATGACTATAGGCAACGATTGGGGTCACGGTGAGCGCGAGGGGAAGAGTGAACCGTCCTCGAACGAGCGCAGTCGGGCCGTAGTACTCGGACCACGACACGTTGGAATCAACCTGCCGGTAGAGCAGCTCTAAGTTGAGATGGTTGCGTGAACCAAAGCGGCGACCGAACGTAAGCAGGGCACCCCACTGGTTCTGCTTCTCGGCCTCCAGCTCCTCGGGATCCGAAGTGAGGGCGTATTGGCGACCGGGATACCGCGACCAGTCGTACCGTCCGCCGGCGCTTGCCACCCATTTCTTGCCCAACGCCCAGCTCAAGCGGGCATCGATGGTATAGAGGTCTTGATCGAACACCGGCTCCCCGCTGGATTGTTCGTCCCGCCGGAACCAGGCGCCGTAGCCTGAAACATCCAATGCGACGGGGGCCAAGATGCGCCGCCGATAAGCGGCCCCGGCGCTGATTTCCCTGTCCCCGCCGTCGACTTTCTCGCCATAGACCACCCCGCCCACATTGGCGACAAGGTCAAGGCGATGATCTGACTTGTAGTCGGCCCAACGCATGAGAAAGTGACTCGATCCGCTCACGAAACCATCGGCAACCGGAGTCACTACCCCGATTTGATACGGCTCGGCTAGAATCTCGTCGTCATACCCGAGGCTCAAGTTGAGCGACCAGTTGAACTGCGGGGCGGCGGGGCTAAGTTTGGGGGCGAAAAGACCGGCGAGAAGAAGCGCGACGCTCAGACCACGAGAAGCGCGTTCCGGTTGCCAAAGCCGTCGGTGGAATACCCCATGGCGTTGGGATCGGTCACCCATCTGCCGTCGATCACGAACATGTATTCGTGTCGCCCTCGGGGCAAATCGATCGTAATGGACCAGACATCCTCCGCCACGCGCGCGAGCCGCGCGTCACAGACTTTCCATTGATTGAAGTCCCCCGCCAGGCAGATCTCCCGGACCTGTTCGGCCTTAACGGTAAACGTATAGCGTACCGTATTCGGCTCTTGGACGCCGCTCAGAGCAGTCCGGGAGGTCTGGATGGCAGGTGGAGGAGTGTGGGAATTCGTCGCGCTTGGAGTCGTGGAAACGTGCCGTCCGGGAAGAAAAACGAATAGGGCCAGGGCGGCCACTGCCGCGGCGGGGACCCAGGCCCAGCGAATGAATGGAGACCGGCGCCGTAAGACGACGACTTTGTGTGCGGCCTGCTCGCGCTCGAGCGTGCGCAGTACGGCATCGGCCAAAGTCGCCGGGGCCCGCGGCCGGGTAGTCCGGAACCATGCCCCTAGATGCATCAAGGAATCAAGTTGGTTCCGCGTAGCACTACCCGGTCGCAGATCCCCTTTGAACTGAGCCGCCTCGGAGGCGGAAAGCTCTCCGTCCAGATAGGCGTGCAGCCTGGGATCCATGTCCTCTGATCCGGCCATCGGTCGTTAAACCTCGAAACCGCGGGCGCGTAAGACCTCGAGCAACATCTCCCGGGCCCGGTGCACCCGCACCTTCGCATTGCTTACCGAGATCCCCAGGATCTCGGATATTTCCTCGTAGCTGCGATCTTCGCCATGACGGAGAAGAAACGCATCCCGATACTTCGGTTCCAGCGCGTCGAGCCCTACCTGAAAGCTCGTCGCCATTTCGCTCGCCTCGAGCACCTGATCCGGCCGCCCCGCCGGGGCAGCGGATTCGGCGGGGGCCGGCTCAACGTCCTCGAGGCTCGTCTCCCGCCGCCGATTGCGAGCGGTGAGACTCTCTCTTTGATCGTGACAAAGGTTCACCGCGATGCGGTACAACCACGTCGTGAACCTCGAATCGCCGCGGAACGTGCCGAGCGAACGGTACGCCTTTAGAAAGACGTCCTGCGTCAGCTCCTCCGCCACCGCGCTATCACGCACGGATCGGAAGACCAGGGCGTAGATGAGGTCCTGATAGGCCCTCACCAAGCGGCCGTACGCGCCCGTGTCCCCGCGACGGGCCAGGCCGAGGAGCAGTTGCTCATCTTCGGGGGAAAGCACATCCCCCGGCCTGACCGTTTCTTCTGGGTTCGGACGACGACGGTGGTGATCCAAAGTTGAACCCACGGAGTTGCGTCAGCTGCCCCGGGGCCCCCCCCTTTGACCGGCCACTGCCGTTCAGTCGCTAGGACGGCCCCCTTGAAAACCAGTTACAACAATTTTTACGCCCTTACGGAAAGCAAGGGCGCGTAACTTCTCCCGGCCGGTTTCGTCCAACAGATAACCCGAGAAGCCGAACGATTCGGCGGCTCGGAACGAGAGAGAGCTGTCAGTAACCGATTGGGGTCTTAGGACATCCCCCCATGAGGATAAGGGCGGAAACGCAAGTTTCCGCCCTTTTTTATTGCCTCGTGGATTGGGTCAGGGTTTGGTCAGGGGCTCGGCGAGGGATTCGGGAGCTTCCTCGAAGGGGAGGCGAAGCACTGTCTCCACCGCTCGCGGTGACGCGATCTGGCGCTTGCCGCGGCCGCTCACCCGCAAGTCCTTGAGCCGGTTTCCAAGGGGAACCAGGCGATGCTCGAAGGACGCCACCGCCCGGTTGTAAGCGTCCACCGCGCTGGACAGCCCCCGGCCCATCTTCTCCAGATGCTGGCCGAACCGGGCCACGCGCTCGTACAGATCCCGGGCCCCTTTGGCGATCTCCTCCGCGTTCTCGGCCAGGGACCGTTCGCGCCAGTAGATGGCCACGGTGCGAAGGAGTGCGACCAGGGTGGTCGGCGTGGTGATCAGAATTCGAGACGCGAGGGCGTCGGTCTGCAGGTTGGGATCGCGGCCATAGGCGGCGGACAAATAAGGATCCCCGGGCAGGAAGAGCACGACCAGGTCGAGGCTTCCGTCCAAACCCGCTGCATACTCACGTGCAGCAAGTTGCCGAATGTGCCCTCGCAGGTCGCTCACGTGGCGAGCCAAGGCCGCTGTACGCTCCTTTTCCGACGTCGCTTCCATCGACTCCAGATAGGCGTGGAGCGGCGCTTTGGCGTCGACAGCAATGAACCGGCCTCCGGGCAATCGCACGAGCATGTCCGGCCGGCCTCCCCCTTCCACCGTTTGTTGCTCGAAGAAATCGCAATGCTCGGTCATTCCGGCCAGCTCGACGATGTTTCGGAGCGCGAGCTCTCCCCACCGTCCACGCACCTGGTTCCCGCGGAGCGCCGTGTCGAGCGAGGTCGTTTTTTCCTGGAGCTTCAAGGTTTGCTCGGCGAGGGCTCGGACCTGGGTGTCGATCTGGGCGTAGGCGTTGACGCGCGCTTTCTCGATTTCACCTGTCTGAGCTTCGAATTTGGTGAGCGCGTCCTTGAGGGGATCGATCATGGATTGGATTGCTTGCTTGCGCTTCTCGAGCTCGCCTTCCGCTTCCGATCGTGTGCGGGCGAGGCGCTCTTCGGCCAGCTCGAGGAACTGGCGGGTGTTGCCTTCCAGTGCGTTAGAAGCCAGCGCCTTGAATGTGTGTTCGATTTCTCGCTTGGTGGCATCGAGGAATTCCTGCTGCGTGGCGATCTCACCGTCCTTGGCCACCAGCTCGGAACGCGACACGGCCAACTCTTGCAGGAGTCGCGACTTTTCTGCGTCCAGGGCTTGGGACGTGGCCTCCAAATCCCGCCGTCGCCGTTCCTCTCCTTCCAGGGCCGTCTCGAGTGCTGCCACGCGACGAGCCCAAGACCCCCGGACCCAGAGCACGGCGAGGGAGGCCCCGATGCCGATCCCCAAAAGCGTTCCCCAAAGAGTCATGTTGAAGCCCTCACGCGTGATACGCCGGTCGTTCGCCGACCTCACGTCGCTCAATGTGGAATGAAGAGACTGTTGCACAGCAACCTATGGGAAATATTCTTTCAATCCTCCACAAATTTTTTTGGGGGGAACCCTTAAAAAACCGTGTCGGATTGCAAACTTTCGTATAAGAATATGTTAAGCCCCGGTTAACCCCAGGGCCTCGGCACGGGCGAGGCAGCTCGAGTCTAGACTGGGCGGAGTCTGGATCGCGAAATCTTCGTGGTCTTTGGGGGAAGACGCCGTTTGGTCGCTTGAAACTTCGACTGTCCTCGCTCCGTGCCCGAGATTTTGTCTGCGATCGGATGCTTCCTCTCCTCATTTCGAAAGGTTCGCCCTCCGTCTTTCCTCTTATGCGCGGCTTACGGTTTGCTTTCGCCGTGGTTTGCCTCGCGTCCTTGTTCAGTTGCCGACGCTCTCAGACGTTACCTGAAGGCCAGATGCTTTTCGACGAGGGGAAGCTCGTCGATTTGACCTACCCCTTCGACTCAACGACCCTGTACTGGCCAACCGCCTCCCCCTTCCAACTCGAGACGGTCGCTCACGGTCCCTCCCCCGGTGGGTTCTTCTACGCCGCGAACACATTCCGCGCCGCTGAGCACGGCGGCACCCACATGGATGCACCCTCTCATTTCGGAGAGGGGCAGTGGGGCGTGGACGACGTTCCCCTCGAACAACTGGTCGGACCGGCGGTGGTCGTCGACGTCAGCGACTCCGTGACCCGGAACCCCGACTACCGTTGCACCAAGAGCGACCTTCAGTCCTGGGAAAAAGCGCACGGACTGATCCCTGCCGGCGCCATTGTTCTCCTGCGCACGGGATGGAGCAAGCACTGGCCGGATCGCAAAGCTTACTTCGGAAGCGAGACGCCGGAAAGCACGACCACCCTTCACTTCCCCGCCTACGCCGAGGACGCCGCCAAGTTCCTGTCCGAGCAACGTCTCGTGGATGCGGTGGGGCTGGACACCCCCTCCCTCGATTACGGGCCGTCGACGGATTTTCCAGCCCATCGCATCTTCGCCGAGAACAACATTCCCGGTTTCGAGAACATCGCCAATCTCCGGCACCTTCCGGAAACGGGCGCCTGGGTCATTGCCTTGCCGATGAAGATCGGCAAGGGAACGGGCGCGCCGCTGCGCATGATCGCCGTCCTGCCCCAGAGCGCTCCCAAACCCTGAACGTCGCTTCGCCGGACTCGAAATGAAACGAGCCGGCCAAGGCGACGTCCTCGCAAGTACTCAGTGCCACACCGAATTCAGCCTGTGCTGCGGGGTGTCGCCTTGCTCGGCTCGTTCATTCTCGCCGGCGAGCGACTCTTGGACGTGTAGAATCATCCGATGCATCCAACACGATACCTGCGCATCACCTTCGCGCTTCTGTTGTCGGTTCACGGCCTCGCTTCGGGCGCGCCGCTCACTCCGGCCGACGAAGCGGAGCTGCGTTTGGCCGACGACGTGGCGAAGACCGTCGAGTCCATACGAGGCTGGAAGTTCAAGCAAACGGTCAAAAAAGGCATGTATTCGGAAGCGGAGCTCCGCGGCTTCATCGAGAAGCGGCTGGTCGAGGAGTATCCGGAAAAAGAGCTCCGGGACAACGAAGCGTTCTTGCGCACGATTGGCGCATTGCCCGAATCGACCTCTCTCCGCCAGACCTTGATCGACGTGCTCATGAGCCAGATCGGCGGCTTTTACGATCCGCCTTCCAAGACGTTCTACATGGTGAAGCGGGAGGGCACCGAATACGGCCAGCTCGTCGACCGGATCCTCATCGCCCACGAGCTGACGCACGCACTCGACGATCAGCAGGTGAGCCTCGACTCTCTCATGTCGTCGCGCGATCGCAGCCAGGACGGCGAGTTCGTGATCGGGGCCTTGGTGGAAGGCTCCGCGACCGAGGTCATGACCCGGTACGTCACCCAGGCTCAATTCTCGGGCGAAATGAAAGCCGATGACCTCCAGAAGCTCATGAAATCAGAGGAAGAGCGGAGCCGGGTATTCCTGGAAGCCCCTCGGTATTTCCAGAGCCTTCTCGCCAACTACACCTGCGGGATGTTCTTCTTGCTCCAGGGACAACTGGGCGCGCTCCTTGGCGGCACGAGCACGGTGAACGCGGGTAAGAACTTCCTCAAGGCCGTGCACGATCCACCGCGCTCCTCCGAGCAAATCCTGCATCCCGACAAGTATTGGAATGCCGACACGCGTGACGAGCCCGTGCTGATCGACGAGGCGTCGGCAGAGGGACTATTCAAATCCGCCGGGTATAGCGTTACGCACGAGAACACCGCGGGCGAGGTCCTGGCCGCCATTCTCACCACGCCCACTGACGAGAAGCTCGACCCTATGGCGGCCGCACTTCCTACCTACTGGACCAACCCTGCCGCGGAAGGCTGGGGTGGCGACCGCTTCTTCCTGCTCGACTCCGAGAAGGGTTCCCCGCGAGCGGTCTGGATCACGCTGTGGGACACGGCAGATGATCGAACCCAATTCGAAACCACCTATGCGAGCATTTTCGGCCAACGGCTCACCCGCGCATCCATCGGAACTCGCGGGGTCGCGTATCTCTACGGGTTTTCGAACGATCAATCGTCGGCGTTGGCCAAGAAACTCTCCGGCGGTGCACTACACTTCACTCGTGCCGGGAAGCGCTGGGATCCGAAGCGCTAAGACATTCAGGATGCAGATCGGCGGCTGCCGACGACGACGAGCCCAATCCCGGCCACGATCGCCAATCCACCGACCAGCGGTGGCACCGTTTTCTTTTCTTTTACCCCGGCCTTCAGGTCCCCGATCTCGATCACGCTTTCTTGTTTGGTATAGGTGAATCCCCGGACCAATACGTATCCACCGACAAGGATGCAAAGAATGCCGATAATTTGAACCAATCGCATGATGATCTCGTTTCTCCCCTGCCCGGGCCGAGTCTAATCGTTCCTGAACGCCCTTGCTAGCGCACCCGCGCGGGGAGGATAACCATCGTTTGACCACGCCACTGGAGCCGGGTTTGAATGGATCGAGCGGTTTCATTGTGCAGAAGCTTCTGATAGAACTTCTCGCGCTGGAAGATCACTTTGCCGGCAAAGAATGTCGTGCGTGGAAACTCCTGGAGCACCTCCAGGCAGAGCTTTTCCGCCTCGTCCACCGCATCGATACCTATACCCGTGCGTCCGCCGGCCGGGATGCCCATGCCGCGGGCCAGCTCGATGTACTGTCGCACCGTATCCTCGGTATGGTTGCGCAATTGATCCAGCGCGTCTTCACCCTTCATTTCTCCCGAATCGATCACACCGACGGAAAGAAACATCACGTTCTGGAAATGCCCCGGAAACGCGCGAAACGCGTTGAGCAGGGTATGGATGCCAAGACCTCCATACGACCCCACGAGAATGGCCGCGGTGGGCTGGGTGGGGTCCAAAGGCGCGGTGTTGGGATGCGATTGCACCGGCACCTCTTCCAACTCGGCATACAGCTTTCCCAGCACGCGCCCTAGTTTGCGGTAGTGACGTCGGATCATGAAGCACAGCCCGATCACGGATCCGGTGACGAGTAGCGTGATCCATCCGCCCTGACGGAACTTCATGAGAATGGTGATGACGAGGATGGTCGCGCAGAGCAAGAAGCCGATCGTGAAGAGCGCCGCATGTCGCGCCCATCCCCGGCCGCGCTCCCGAAAGGTCTTCAAACCCATGCCGAACATGGACAGTGAAAACGTCAAGAATACGTTGATGCTGTACATGACCACGAGGTGGCGGACGTCGCCCCTCGTATACAAGAGCGCGGCAAGGGAAGCGAGGCCCATGAGCGCGATCCCGTTGTGGGCGGTCAACCGCACCGACAACGCGGAAAACCGGTGCGGCATCCAGGAATCGATGGCCATGTTGGCCAGCACACGAGGGCCGTCGATGAACCCGGTCTGCGCGGCCACGAGGAGCAGCGCTCCCTCGGAGATCAAGGTGAGGATCACGAACAGGCCGCCCAAGGGAAGTCCCGTAGCCATCTTCTCCACCAGCACCGCGTTCATCGTTTTTCCGGGAACATGATTCACGTCCCAGAGCAAATACAAGAGAAGGAGCCCGGCCGCGGTGAAGGCCAACGAGGAGCCCATGTAGAGCATGGTGCGCTTGGCCGTCTTCACCCGCGGCTCGCGCATGATGAGAAGTCCGTTGGAGACGGCCTCGATTCCGGTGTAGGTACCGCCACCCAGGGAGTACGCGTGAACGAGGAGCAGCAAGAGGCCGCCCAACCCGAGCGTCGAAAGCCCAGTGTCGAACCCGTGCTGGATGAACGTCGTCGTTTGACCGAACCGCGCCACGTGACCGATGAGGCCGCCCAGGATCAAGATGGCGTGTGTGCCCAGGAAGAGAAAGAAGATCGGCGCGAGAGCGATCACGGACTCCCGGATCCCGCGAATGTTGAGCGTGATCAATCCCAGAATGAAGACGCTCTCCGCGCTCAGCTTCCATACCGCCCAGGACACCGGCAGCAGACTGAACAACGCGTCACCGGCGGCGGCAATGGACACGGTGATGGTAAGGATGTAATCGACGAGGAGCGCGGACCCGGACACGACCCCGAACGCCGGCCCGAGGAGCTTGGTCGCAACGAGGTAACCGCCACCCCCGGACGGAAACTGCTCGATGATGACGCTGTAGGCGGCGGAGATGATGAGGATCGTGCACACCATAACTCCGGCCAGCACGACGGCGAGATAGGTGTGGGGACCCAGGGTGCGAAACGCTTCTTCCGGACCGTATGCGGACGAGGACAACCCGTCCGCGCCCAGCCCTACCCAGGCCAAAAAGGCGATGAGGGAAATACGGTGGAACAAACGGCGGTCGTGAAGACTACGGGGCGCGCCGAACACCACGCGGCCGGCGCGGTCCATCAGCGTCGGTTTGTCATCCTGAGGTGCACCAAGCTGGGGAGCGTCCCCGCCGGCAGACATGCGCCGAACTCTCCTCTTCTATGCCTGCGAGGTTAGCTGACGGGCTCGGGCCGAAGAGATGGCCCTACATCCGAAACGGACGATTAGCCCCTAGGGTTGGGTCCCCCGCTCCCGCTTTCGCGAGATTCGGCAATAGCAAAGCGCGGCATCCTACTCCCCCTCATTCACGATGTCGACAAGGATTTGGGCGGCGCGGCGGCAATCGTCCCCCGTCACGTCGAGGTGCGTTACCACGCGCAGCGTACGTGCGCTCAGGGCATAGAGGAGCACGCCCCGCTCCTTGGCCCGCAGGACCACCGTCGGCGCGTCCGGCGCGGGAGGCCTCGTGTCGAACACGACGATATTGGTCTGCACGCTCGCCGGGTCGAGGAGGATCCCGGGACAACTCTGAAAGAACTTCGCCAGGTCGCGGGCATGGGCATGATCGTCGGCCAACCGGTCCAGGTGATGATCCAGCGCATGGAGACCGGCCGCGGCCAAGATCCCTACCTGCCGCATGGCTCCCCCGGCCATGCGCCGGAACCGCACCGCGCGAGTCATGAGCTCGCGGGAGCCGGCGAGAAGCGATCCACCCGGGGCACCGAGACCTTTCGACAACGCCACCGTAACGAGGGTGAACGGCCGCGCCAGCTCCGCCACCGTGCGCCCGCTCGCCACGGCGGCGTTCCAGAGGCGCGCGCCGTCCAGATAGGTGGCCAGATCATGTTCACGCGCCACCCGGCAAATGCGCTCGGCTTCCTCGGCCGGAAACACGATTCCCCCGGAACGGTTGTGCGTATTCTCGATCTCGACCAACGTCGTCGGGGGATAGAACTGATGACCGCGGGGTTTGAACGCAGCCAGGACGTCCTCGGCGGTGAATAACCCGCGCTCACCGACTTCAGAGAGCTGCACGCCGGCGTTGGCCCCGGAACCACCGGTTTCGAACCAGAACGCATGGCTTCCCTGGCTCACGATGACGTGGTCGCCGGGCCGGGTGAGCAGCCTGAGCACGACTTGATTGGCCATTGTTCCGGTGGGAAACCAAAGCGCGGCTTCCTTGCCGAGCAGCTCCGCTGCCCGTTCCTGCAGGCAATTCACGGTCGGATCTTCGCCGAACTGATCGTCGCCCACTTCCGCGATCGCCATCGCCGCCCGCATCGCCTGGGTGGGCCGGGTCATCGTGTCCGAGCGCAGATCGATGGGGCTCATATGCGTCCGGCCAGAATCGCAAGCGGCCATCGCACCCGCCGGCGAGTTTCCAGAGGACCCCAAATCGGTTTCAGTGCCTCCACGACATCCGTGACCGGATCATGTCCCTTGGCTTCCCGGAAACGCGTGACTGCCGACCACGTACGCATGTATCCGGCGAGCTCGGTCAGATCCATTTCCGCGTCTAAGTCCACCGGCGGAATGTCGATCCGATCGAACGGGAAGTCCAGCGTTTCGTAACGCTTCTCCACGAGCGCGCGCTCCGGGGGCCAGTAGTGACCGATCGTATCGGTGTAAAAAGCATGCACGAGCGCGTCCACTTCCGGCGTGACATGCATGAGGTCGTAGCACCACGCGGCCAGCACGCCTTTCGGTCGCAGCACGCGACGCACCTCGGCATAGAACTGCGGGCGCTCGAACCAGTGCAAGGCTTGCGCGACGGTCACGAGATCGATCGCGCGGTCGGGAAGCCCGCTCGCCTCCGCCCGCGCCACTCGATAGTGAACACGCGGATGCGGGGCCGCGGCGGCAAGCTGTGCCGCGCTGGCATCGGTGGCCCACACCAGGGTGAAGTGTAGGGCGAGCCCCCGCGCCGCTTGCCCGCTTCCCGTGCCGGAGTCCCAGGCGCTCTCGCGTCCCGGAGCCAGCGCCGCCAGCCGCTCGAACAGCGCCGCCGGATAGCGCGGCCGAAACGCGGCGTAGGCCGAGGAGACCCCCGAGAAATGATCGTGAAAGGCGTCGAGCGTCACGCGGTCATTACTTTTTCTGCCCCGGCCGGATGTTTTGATTCACCGAGAAGAGATTCTCGGGATCCACCTTCTGCTTGAGTTCGACCAGCCGGGCAAAGTTCGGACCGTACGCGGCCTGCACGCGTTCACTTTCATCCTGGGTCAGGAAGTTCATGTATACGCCCCCGGTCGCGAACGGCGTCGCGGCTTGATACAGCTGGCGCGCCCACGTCACGCACGCCTCGTCCTTGGCGGGATCGTCCCAGCGTCCGTGCACGTTCACCAAGTATTGCGCCTCGCGATTCGCATACGCGGTGACCGAAGAGCCGACACGGCTGACTGCTCCGCCCAGCTGGGCGAACGCGATTTCGCTCTGGGGATCGGGAATGCGCCGGGCGTAGTCCATGAAGACGTCGATCAATCCGTCGTCCAGGCGTAAAAAGTCGTGTGACTTCCAGTAGTTGCGAGCACCGGGGGTCAGGAGCGGATCGAGAGCGGTTTGCCATCCGGTGAACGGATGGGGACCCACGACGTCGGCCAGCGGTTTCCCCACCGAACGCAAGGGCCGGGTGATCCGCTCGCCGTCCTCGAGCGAACCCAGGTAGCACATCGCCAGCACGAGGATGCCTTTCCCGTGCCACTCCACGGGCAAGAAGGGCAAAGGCGGCGCCAGGCGCATAACGAACCACGTGGCGAGCTCGTCCGGGCTGTCGGAGGTGAAGGAGCGATAGGAGCGCAACACTTGCGGCGCGTCGTCCAGGGGATGCACGACGAGTCCCGAAAGCACCTGGGGACCCAGAGCATGCAGCCGGAACTCGAACGATGTAACCACGCCGAAATTGCCGCCGCCGCCTCGAATCCCCCAAAACAAATCGGCATTCTCGCGCTCGCTCGCACGAACGAGCTCTCCGTTCGCCGTCACCACGTCCGCGGACAGGAGGTTGTCGATGGTGAGACCGAGGCTCCGGCTCGTCCATCCGAATCCGCCCCCCAGCGTGAGCCCGGCTACTCCGGTCGTCGAGTTGATTCCGAGGGGTGTGGCCAGCCCGAACGCCTGGGCTTCGCGATCGAAGCTGCCCAAGGTGACCCCGGGCTCGACCCGAGCGGTGCGGCTTCCCGGGTCGATGCGCACCGACTGCATGAGCGAGAGATCGATGGTGAGCCCGCCGTCGGCGAGCGCGTTCCCAGCAATGTTGTGGCCGCCGCCCTTCACGGAGAGCAGCACCCCTTCCGTAGCGGCGAACCGGACGCAGGCGGCAACGTCCGCCGCGCCGCGGCAACGGACAATCGCGGCCGGCCGCTTGTCGATCATTCCGTTCCAGAGCGCGCGCGCCGCGTCGTACTCGGGTGCATTCGGCAGAAGCAGGGCGCCGCGCAGGTCGCCTCCGAAAGCCATCAAACGCTCCCCGTCGATCTTGGTGTCTTGACCCTCTCGGGTCCGAAAGGTCACATTTCCCATGATGACTCCTCAGCGGCAGAACCCCGTACGGTTGCCGCAGCAGAAATGACTGTGTGCTCGGAACGCGTGATCTCGAAGCGAATCACTTCGGGTTCCGACCCGCCGGGAATGCTCCGGAACCCGCAGTTCCGCAGCACACCGATGGAACCGATAAGCGAAGGGTATGTTTCCGCAATCACCCGCTCTACGTCGGCGCGAAGAAACGCGTGACGCAAGAGGCCGCCCACCGCCTCGGAGGCATAACCCTTCTGCCTTTGATCGGCCACGACGCCGTATCCCACTTCCACCATCCCGTTCACCGGCGGGCCCTTGTATCCCGCCGAGCCGACCAGAGTGCGACCAGGATTCCCCCGATGTACCGCGAAATGGAACCACCAGCCCGCGTCATCGGGATGTTCCTCGAGCCGCCGCAACACGAAGCGAAGCGCCGCCTCGTCGAGGAATTCGTGCGGCCAGGTCGCCGGCACGACGGTTCCCAGGGCGTCGGCCAAACGCGCGGAACCGTCCAGAGCTGCATGAAGCAAGGGCGGCGTGGCCGGTACGAGATCCAGGCGGCGAGTGACGATCACTGTCGTGTCCTTTGCCATGACCGAGAGCGAAAGGGGGGGATTCTACTCGCCTCGGGCCTTGGAGAACATCCGGGAAGGCAGGTTAAGATGGGCTCGGAAATCATAGGCGGCTTGGTTGTCCCAACCCCAATTGGAGATGTTTCATGAGCTCGAAGCCATACCCGGGACTTTCGAATCGGTCCCAATCCTGGTTCACCCGCCTGGCCAAGAAGACGTCCTGGGCGGTCGGCCGCCCCGTTGCCTTCGGCGCAGCGGTGGTGCTCGTCGTCGCGTGGGCCGTCACCGGTCCGTTGTTCAAGTGGAGCGATACCTGGCAGCTCGTGATCAACACCAGCACCACGATCGCCACGTTTCTCATGGTGTTTTTGATCCAAAATACGCAAAATCGCGATGCGGAAGCGATCCAGATCAAGCTCGACGAGCTCATCCGGGTGACGCGAGGCGCCCATACCGCGCTTCTGGATCTGGAGGAGCTCGAGGACAGCGAGCTCGGGCGGGTGAGAGCCAATTACGAGGAGCTGGCCAGGAAGGCCCGCGAGGATTTGCGGAAAGGAAAGGCCGATACTGGGTCTCCCGAAGTAAAGACCTGATCGGCGATTAGGAAATAATCGGGATAGCCCCCGGGCCCAGGCCAGTATTCTGCTTGGGAATTGTTCCGGGGTGGGTACGGGAGAAATGCATGAGAATTGCTCAGGTATCGCCGCTATTTGAAAGCGTGCCTCCGAAATATTACGGGGGCACCGAGCGCGTGGTCTCCTATTTGACCGAAGAGCTGGTGCGCCAGGGCCACGACGTGGTCCTCTTCGCCAGCGGCGATTCGGTCACCGAGGCGCGGCTGGTCGCATGTTCCCGGAGAGCACTTCGCCTCGACAAGGGATCGGTGGATCACCTCGCCCATCAGATCGTCCAGCTCGAACGGGTGTACCGGCTTCGGGACAACTTCGACCTCATCCATTTCCACACCGACTACTTGCACTATCCGGTCTCGCGCCGTGAGAACGTGCCGCACATCACTACGCTGCATGGACGTCTCGACATTCCGGATCTCCAGCCCGTGTATCGAGAGTTCCCGGAGATGCCGCTCGTGTCCATCTCGAACGCGCAACGGGAACCGCTCCCCCGCGTCAACTGGCTGAGCACGGTGTACCACGGATTGCCGGAGGACCTGTACACGTTCCGGGAGACGCCGGGCTCGTATCTGGCATTTCTGGGCCGCATCTCTCCTGAAAAACGGGTGGATCGGGCCATTCGCATCGCGCGCCGGGTCGGGATGCCAATCAAGATCGCGGCCAAGGTCGACCTGGTCGATCAAGCGTACTTCGACGACGTTATACGGCCGCTCCTCGATGATCCAGGTGTGGAATACGTGGGCGAGATCGGCGAGGGCGAGAAGGACGACTTCTTGGGACAGGCCTGGGCGTTTCTTTTTCCGATCGATTGGCCCGAACCCTTCGGTCTGGTCATGATTGAATCGATGGCGTGCGGCACGCCGGTCATTGCCTATCCGCACGGTTCGGTGAGCGAGGTCATGGAAGACGGGGTCACTGGGTTCGTGGTCAACGACGTTGAAGACGCGGTACGCGCGGTCAAGCATGTGGATCGTCTGAGCCGACGGCGCTGCCGCGAGGTGTTCGAGGAACGCTTTTCGGTGTCCCGAATGGCGCGGGACTACGTGGCGATTTACGAGCAGGTTCTAAACGGCGGGAACGCATGCCCAAAACGGCTTGACGGCCGGAGTCGACGCATGGAAGTCATTCAGGTCGAAGAAAAATATTACATCGTTGCCACGTCGTCGCGGCTCGACGATCGGACACGCGTGCTCAAGCACGGCGAAACGTTCGGCGTGTTCGATCGCTTCGGCGACATTGCTCCGGTGGGTCTAGGCGAGCTGGGTCTCTATCACGAGGGAACCCGCTTCCTCTCGCGGTTCGGTCTCACCCTGGGCGCGGAGCGTTTGCTTCTCTTGAGCTCCACCGTCTCCAACGACAATGGGCTCTTGTGGGTGGACCTGACCAACCCGGACATCACCTCCGACGGCGATGTCGTCATTCCTCGCGGCACGCTTCACGTATCTCGTGAGCGGCACCTGTGGAACGGCGGGTGCTACGAACACTTGCGGATTTCCAACTATGGTCCGGTGCCCATCAAGGCCATTCTCCACTTTGGCTACGAATCCGATTTCGCGGACATCTTCGAGGTGCGCGGGACACAGCGGGCACGTCGTGGTAACCAGCTCACCCCGCACGTCGGCGAATCAGGGGTCACCCTTTCCTATGAGGGCTTGGACGGCGTCATCCGGCGCACCCGGCTTTTTTGTGAGCCGGCGCCCGCATCGATCGGGGAGAACGAGCTCGTGCTTTCGGTGAGCCTCAAACCCGGCGAAGAAGTCTCTTACTGGTTGACTTGCATTTGCGAAACCGGCACGGAACGCCCGCCCCTTCTTTCCCATGAAGTCTCGAAAGCCAAAGCACGAGCGGCTCTCGACGATGCACGGTCGGCGGATTGCCACATCTATACCGGAAACGAACAGTTCAACGACTGGGTGAACCGATCCATTGCCGACCTGCACCTCATGGTGACCGAAACGCAGTGCGGCTCGTATCCCTACGCGGGGATGCCGTGGTTCAGCACGATCTTTGGCCGCGACGGAATCATCACCGCACTGGAAACGCTGTGGATCAACGCCGACTTTGCGCGAGGGGTGCTCCGTTATTTGTCGGCAACGCAGGCTCGAACCTACGACGCCCCCTCCGAGGCGGAACCAGGAAAGATCCTCCACGAAACCCGTAAGGGCGAAATGGCCGCCACGGGAGAAGTCCCGTTTGGCCGTTACTACGGCAGCGTGGATGCGACGCCGCTCTTCGTGGTACTTGCCGCCGCCTACGCTCGCCACACCGGCGACCTGGACCTGCTTTCGGAGATCTGGCCCAGCGTCGATTTGGCACTGGCCTGGCTGGGGGGCGACGGCGATCCCGATGGCGACGGATTCGTGGAATACCACCGTCATACCGAGCAGGGACTCCTGCACCAGGGGTGGAAGGATTCTCGAGATTCGGTGTTCCATGCCGACGGCACGCCGGCGGAGGGCCCGATCGCCCTCTGCGAAGTGCAGGGCTACGCATATGCGGCCCGCACGGAAGGGGCGTGGATGGCCGGGTTGATCGGACACTCCGATCGCGCGGCACAGCTCACCCGCGAAGCGGAATCGCTCCGCGAGAAGTTTGAATCCGCGTTTTGGTCGGAGTCGAGTTCCTGCTACGTGCTCGCCTTGGACGGCCAAAAGCGCGCCTGCGACGTGCTGACCTCGAATGCCGGCCATTGCCTCTGGAGCGGACTGGTGGCCCGCGAGAGGGCAACGCGTCTGGCGGATCGGCTACTGCAACCCGATTTCTATTCAGGTTGGGGCATTCGGACCGTGGCCACCGGCCAGGCACGCTACAACCCGATGTCCTACCACAACGGATCGGTGTGGCCGCACGACAACGCCATCATCTCCGCCGGTTTGGCGCGTTACGGATACAAAGACGCATCGACACGGATCCTGAGCGGACTCTTCGACGCGAGCCTCTTCATCGATTTGCATCGCTTGCCGGAGCTGTTTTGCGGCTTCGGGCGACGGCACGGATCGGGGCCGACGCTCTACCCGGTAGCGTGCTCGCCGCAATCGTGGGCCGCGGGGGCCGTGTTCATGCTTCTGCAATCGTGTCTGGGGCTCAGCGTGGACGGGGCCGAGCAGCGCATCGTATTCGATCGACCCACTCTTCCCGAATCGCTGCCCGAGATCACCCTCAATCGGCTGCGCGCGGGTAAGGGAATCGTGGATATCCGCATCCAGCGATACCCGCATGATGTCGGCATCACCGTCCTGGACCGGAAAGGAAAAGTGGACGTGGTGGTAGTGAAGTGAGCGCGGGCTCATCTGTTCATTCATCTCATTCTTGACGAGGCATTCAATGGCTATCTGCGAAGTGTGCGGCAACGATTACAAGCTATCCTTCGAAGTGGTCGCCTTCGGCTCCCGGCACGTGTTCGACAGCTTCGAGTGTGCGATACACAAGCTTGCCCCCACCTGTCATCACTGCGGGTGCAAGATCCTGGGGCACGGCATGGAAGCCCAAGCGAATTTCTACTGCTGTGCGCATTGCGCCCGCGCCGAGGGTGTCTCCTCGGTGGTCGATCACGCGACGGAGCGCGCCTAGCCGCCTCAGTGATCGGGATTCAAAGTCGAAGGAATCTCGTCCGGCTCGCATGAACGAGCCGGCTCAGGCGACGTCCTCGCAAGTGCGCAATGCCACCGCGAACTCAACCTGTGCTGTGGGGTGTCGCCTTCGCCGGCTCATTTCATTCTCGCCGGCGAGATTCCTCCGTCTCTTCTCCTGATCACTGACGGGAGAAGACGCGTCTCTCCAGCTCCTCGGATAATCGGTGGCTCACCGGCAGACTGTCCTTGTCGCCGGCATCCGAGGTCACCACGATCACCGTTTGCTCCTCGGGATACGTCGCCAATACGGCGCCGTGTCCGAAGTCTTCGTGGCCGCGCGTCCAGATCTTGGGTGTCCCGAACGGCGTGCGCGAGCTGAACCACCCGTAGCCGACTCCAAATCCCTTCCGCGAGCGGGTGTGCGGAGCGAGGAGGGCATCCAGGCTTGCTCGCGAAATCACTTTCCCCGCGTGTAACGCCTCGTTCCACCGGTAGAGATCGCCCGAAGTGGAGAACATTCCGGTCGCGCCGCGAAATCCCCAGTTGGGGCGCATGTTCGCGCTGTCGGCGAACTGACCCCGGATGGGAGCGACCTCGGGGTGCTCGCGCGGACCCCAGAACCCCGTGTGCTCGAGTCCGGCCGGCCGGAGCAGGTTCTCGGTTACGTAGCGTTCGTAGGGTGTTTCCGACGCGATCTCCACGATGGCCGCGATCACGTTGTAGGCGTCGTTCGAATAGCCAAACGCCACGCCGGGGTTGCGATCGAGCGGGACCGCGAAAATGGCCCGCATTGCGGTGTCACGATCCTTGATTCCGTCCGCGGCGTATTTGCGGGCCAATCCCGCCGTATGATCGAGAAGCGCTTCAATCTGGATGCCGCGCTTGTCCGGGGGAACATCGAGAAAAAACCGCGGCAGTGAATCCGCGAGCGACAACTTGCCGGCCTCGGCCAGCTTCAGCGTTGCCACCGCCCCGAACTGCTTGGAGATGGACGCAATCCAGAACGGGGTGACCGTGGTGACGGAGTCCAGGCCGGCGTGATTCAGGGTGCCGTAGCCACGGTGCAAGATGATGTGACCGTTCTGAGCCACCAGCACAGAGCCGTCCCAGCCCGAGTCCGCCTCCTGGGTCAGGAATTGATCGAGCTGGCGCGCAAGGTCTCCCTCCACGCGTGGCGTGTCGATCGTGTCTACTTTTTTGGCCGGCCCGCACGCAACCAGCCAGCCGGCGCACAGCGCGACCGGAATCAACCCCTCTATCCTCAAGCGTCCTCCGGTTTGGCCTCCATGCGTATGGCATGCGGCACCTGATCGGCATGCACGATGTGCCCGCGCCCGGGCAAGGATTCGAGATAGGCAGCGAATTCCTCGTTGTAAAGCGCGCCGGGGCGGCGATCCCTAAGGAGCCCGACCGCCTCGCGACCGCTCATGCCGAGGTGAACGAGGATGAGCCCGGCCACTAAGGCCGAGCGGTTGAATCCAAGCAGGCAATGGCACAACACACGCTGTCCCGTACCGACCAACTCCGCGCCCATGGCCGCGACGGCATGCAACTTTTCAAGGTCAGGGAGCGCATCGTCCTGGAACGGGAAATAGACGTAGAGGAGTCCGCCCGGGGTGGTGGGAACACCGGGGTCCAAATCGCCGTCGAGATCGATGACGGCGGATATGGAATGCTCGAGGATGGCGGACCAATCGTCGATGTCCGGCGACAGATAGAGTCCGCCCCGCTCGTCGATGCGGATGACGTCCATGTGGCTGAGGGTCCGAATCGAGACAGCTTGGGGGCCGCTCCCAGTGTAACAGGTCCCTTGTCGCGGCTAAACACTCAATCGGCGCGGTGATGCACTGCATCGGCGGAATCGCGGTGCACGGCTAATTTATTGAGACCCTCCCGCATTATTCCCCCCGTTAATAGAAACGCCTCCAGCAACCCCGGGCGGGCATGCCGTCGAAGAGGAGCGCAACCACGAGGCCCACGATGGGCCACGTCGACCAAACGCCGCCGAACCAGTTCTGGACGGCCGAGTACCAGAGGAGCGTGGTGGGGAGAAAGATGAAGCCGAGAATCGGCCAGAGCACGGTATTGAACATGCCCTGGAACCACTGCGTGAAAAACCACAGGAACGCGATGACGACGCGCGGAAAAATGATGGCGACGAAGCCGATCAAACAGCAGGGCATGATGAAGACTTTCGAATAGTTCGCAATCGCATCAATGTACGCCGGACATCAGCATCGGGGTGTGCACGTTACTATTCGGGCGCACCCAGGGCTACTTCGGCAGGGATACCAATAATGCCTGCAAGGCGTCGAAATCGACCGGCTTGATCATGTGATGGTTGAAACCCGCTTTGCGGCACCGCCGGCGATCCTCTTCCTGGCTCCATCCCGTGAGCGCGATCAGGGTGACGTCTTTGAGCTGAGGATGCTGCCGTACCTGGTTGGCGACCTCGTACCCGTCCATGCCCGGCATGCCGATGTCGAGCAGGACGACGTTGGGCTTGTAGGACGTCATGATTTCCAGCGCCGCCGGCCCGGAGAGAGCCACCCGCACGTCGCTTCCCATGAAGTTGAGCAGCATGGCCAGGCTTTCCGCGCCGTCACGATTGTCGTCCACGATAAGAATGCGGCGTTTGGAGAGCGCACGATTGGACGCGGCGTTTTGCTCAGGGGCCTTGGCGCGCGCAGTGGGCGACGTGGCCAGGGGCAGCCGCACCGTGAACTCGCTTCCGCGGCCGATTCCCGCACTGTAGGCCTGTACTCGGCCTCCATGCATTTCGATCAAGCCCTTCACGACGGTGAGCCCGATGCCCAAGCCGTTTTGTCGCGAGCGCGACGAATCGGTCTGGCGGAAGATGTCGAAAATGCGAGGCAGAATGGGCCCGGGAATGCCGATGCCGGTATCACGAACGCGAATGAGCACTTCGTTTTCCAGCTTTTCCGCATTGAGCCAGATCCGCCCGCCGTGCTCGGTGTACTTGGCTGCGTTGTTGAGCAGATTGGACAGCACCTGGGCCAACCGAACCGGGTCGGCTTCGAGAACGATCGGATCCGAAGGCAAGCTCACCGTGAGCTCGTGACCCGCAGCGTCAATCAAGGGACGCGTGGTCTCGAGCGCGGTTTCCACGACCGATACGAGCTCCACCCGTTCCTTGCGAATCTCGAGCTTTCCGCGGCTCAACCGCGAGATCTCGAGCAGATCGTCGACCAGCCGCACGATGTGCTGGATCTGCCGATCCAGGGTATCGAGCACCCGCTCCTGAGCGGAGCCCTGTACGCCCGTCATGCGCAAAATCTGGAGCCCGTTACGAATCGGGGTGAGTGGATTGCGCAGCTCATGGGCGAGCGTGGCAAGGAATTCATCTTTGTTGCGCTCGGCGTCGCGCAGGACTTCTTGGGCTTCCTTGCGTTCAGTGATGTCCACGAGGACGGTCACCGCACCGGTCAGCTTGCCATCTTCATCGCGGAGCGGATTCGCGTGGGTGAGCGTAGTCACCCGTGTGCCGTCGGGACGCTCGATCATGAGCTCGTAGCCGTTGTATTCGCGGTTTTTCTGCAAAGCAAGCGCCATCCAGCTCTGGTTGTGCTGTATGGGAACGCCATCCGGAGTGAATAGCTTGTGCGATCCGCAATAGCGATCTGAAGGATCGCGAAGCTTGGGCTCACGGCCCCAGAGTTTCACCGCTTCCAGGTTGAAATAGGTGATCAGCCCCTCGGGATCGCAGGTGTAAGCCGCCATGGGCAGGACGTCGAGGAGACGGTGAAACTGCGTCTCGCTCGCCGCGCGCACGGCATACCCACGACCGAGCTCTTGAAGTGACTGATCCGCCATTTGAATCCCCTTTGACTCTGGGCAACGCAGAGCCTGTGCATTCGCGTCAGAGATGAATCAAAGTCATTCTAGCACCGGCAAAATTCGGGCGCGTCAGTTGAGTGCGTGGAAGAGTGCAATTCCTGGCGCCACCGATGCGATTGAATGGGGAAAACCCCTACTACTCCGGAGCACAGGTAGAACTCGGGCGAGCTTTGCGCGCTGGCGAGGAAGTTGCCGGGAGGGTCCGTCTTATTCGAGCCGGCGATATGTCAGTCCAAGCGTTCGATGGTGATGATGTCCACGGGACGGCCCCACATGCGCGTGCTCACCTTGTCGGTCAACGTGGCCTGGTAGTGCACACGAAGGCTGTCAACTTTGAAATCCTCGGGCATGTTCGACGGATCGTAGCGTTCACCGAGGTCGTCGACGATCCCGTAGAACCCGCCTTCGAGATCGATATGCAAGACCAGCCCCGTTCCCGTCACGATCCGCACCGTATCGGGAGGGCTCGATTTCGGCGTGGTGTTCGCAACCGTGGTGTCGGACGCCTTCGTCTGGCCGGACGTCTGTGATGTCTCCCGATGTTCCCGGCGCTGGCACGCCGTGAACAGCACCGAGACGAGTACGAGCAAGAAGATCCGAGTCATGTCGACACCTCCAGCGTGAGCTCGCTCACCTGCAAAATGATGGTGAGCGCTCCGGCGGCGCTTCCCTTGGAATGGTGCTCACCACGTGCGAAAAACACCCCCTGCCCCGACTCCAACTCGACTCGGCCCCCATCGCCCTCTGCCCACGCCCGCCCTTTGAGTACGAAAAAGATCTGATCGAACCCGGCCGGATGCGTTCCCACTTCGCCGCCGGGATCGAAGTGAAGCGTGTGCACGCGAACGTCGCCATGGCCTTCTCCCAACCGGAGACTCGAAGCACCGCGGCTCTGGAAATCACGAACCGGCACGGCGGGCAAAGCGCCGAAATCGAGAACGATCACACGCACCTCATACAGGACTGAGAATCCTGAACGACGCACGTCCTGTCAATTGCGGGTAAGGGCTAGGCGTCCAGAGCCCGTTTGACCTGGGTTGCGACGCGGTCACCACTGGCCAAGGCAGCTTCCACGGTGCCGGAAGCTTCCGTCGCCTCGCCGGAGAAAAACAAGGTCGATTCGATGGGTTTGGCCAGCTCCTTCGGGGCTCCCACCCCGTTGACGCGCGTGTAGCTGTACGCGCCTCGTGCAAAGGGATCGGCGGTCCAGTCGTGCCACCACGACGCACGCACGCGCGAGGTCACACCCCGGCGCGAGATGCCCAGATGCGCGGCCAGGGAAGAAAACGCAAGGCCCTCCACCTCAGTTTTTGGCCGGCCGCCGTGCGGGTAGGACGGCGGACCCCCGCACCATGCCACCGCGACCGGCAACTCCAAGGGGTATGCCGTCCACCACACCATGAACGGGCCGCGAGCCAGATAGACGAATCCGGTTCGATTCGCGTCGGCACCCTGGGGAAATCGCGAACTCCAGGGAAATGCGTGAAACCAGACCACCAGTCGCGTGACCGAGCCCATGGCCAGGCGGTCGAGGGCGTTGGCTACCCTCGACGGGAAAGGATCGATCCGAAGCCCGTCATGCGTTCGCCGCGCCGCCTCGAGGACCCCGATCGGAAACGTCAGCACGGCGGCACGCGCCTGAATGCGGTCCAACCGTCCCGAAGCGGCTTTTGCCGTCACCTCCACCTGACCCGGTTGCCAGCGGACCTCCACCACTTCGTTTTCGAGCCGAATGTGCTCCCCGAGATCGCGGGCCAGCCAGTGGGGCACGGCGTCATACCCCGACACGACGCGACCAACGCGTAGTACCGATTCCAGCCCCTCTGGCCCCACCGACTTCGTGCTCACTTGTTCGAGATCGGCGGCGTCAAACCCTTGCACGAACCTGGCCGCGGCCCGCCGGTCGGCCGCCAATCGCTTTCCACCCACGCGTCGCTCGAGGAATTCCGAGAACGCAAGGTCCTTGCTTCTTCGATCCACGCGTTTGAGCACGCGTTCGATGCGTTCCCATTGGTCGGCGGGACGCAGCTTGCCGCCCTCCGCGCTCCACGGGTCCCCCCGAATATCGATCGCCGCTTGCGTTGCCTCGCGCAAGAGTTGGCGCGTGCGGGTGGCTTCGCCGTGGATGAACTCGGCGCCCAATTCGATGGGGACGGGAAGCCGGGCGTCCCGGTGCGTGTATACGCGCCCGCCAATGCGGTCCCGCGCTTCGAGCACGAGAATTCGGTATCCCGCGGTCTTGAGCGCGGACGCCGCGGCCAGGCCGGCCACCCCCGCCCCGAGGATGAGAACGTCGATCATGAGCCGTAGGCGAGCCAGATCTCGACCACACGCGGGTTGAGCGCGCGCATGCTCGAATCGCTCGACGAAAACTCGCGGTCCCCCATGACCCGCTTCATGCGGGGATCATTTTGCAGGGCGCTGTCCACGGCAAACCGAGCCCGCAAATGACAGGGGCTCGTTTCGAGCCCGCCTCCTGACCAGGACGTGACGCTCCCCCCACGATCCCAACCGAAGCCGGCGAAGGTGAACGGCCCTTTGTTGAGTCGCTCGACGTGTTGCAGATCCTGACCCAAGGCGAGTCCTCCCGGTGCGATCCAACGACTCGTCGAACCATGAACCTTGATCGACCGGGGATTCCGCTTCGTGCTTGGGTCCGTCCAGAGAATCTCCACCTTGCGCTCGGGATCGTTCGGGAAGAGCACGGTGCCTTCTTCCGTCTGGCCTTCGCCCACGGGAATGGAAACGGATACCTCATTTGAAGCGCCGAATCGCTGCACCAAATCCTGCACCGAGAACTCGGCCGGGAACGACCCGCAATCCAGCCGGAGAGACAGGGTGTCGGGAGTTGCATTCTTGGTTTCCGAACGCGTGGTCTCGGAGGATCGACTACATCCCGCCAGTGACCCCGCACTCAGAAACGCGAGCGCACTCAGGAAGGCCAGCGCGGCACGAGCGTCGGCACGCGGCGGGCATAGTCGTCGTAACGCGCGCCGAACGTGGCTCGCAGAAGTCGTTCCTCGACCCGGGCCCGAAGGATGGTTCCCGAGATGTGGACGGCCGCTCCCACCAGCGAGAACGGTAGACGTCCCACGGCAAGCCCAGTGGCAACGAGCATCCCGAGCATCCCCGTGTAAATGGGATGCCGGACCAGACCATACGGGCCGCTCGTGACGAGATCGTGCTCGTCGAGCACGCGTGCGGAAAGACTCCATTGCTTGCCCAGTTGCCGGCGCGCGGCCAGGGTGAGGGCAATGGAGGCGGCCAAGAACACGACCACGAACAGCGCGCGAACCGGCTCGAGGGGTCCGGCGGGGCCGACCGGGTTGCGCCGGAATCCCCATACGATCCCGTAGCCCATTCCCTGCAGGAGCATGCCGATGATGGAGCGGCGATCCCGACGGGCGGTGCCGGTCCGGGACATTCGTGATTGCAGAAGGAACAAGAGGGCAAACACGAGCCAGCCCCCGACAACAAGGCAACATTCGAGCGTGACCAGCCCCGGCATCAAACCCCCTCCGCCAGGAGGTCCCTGGCCTTGTCCAGAACCGCCCTTTCGTTCTTGAACGCCAGGAGTTCCCGGGCCTCATCGATAGGAAACCACCGCGCTTCGTGGACTTCATGATCGTGATCGTCCGTGCTACCGGCCCCAAAGGCAACCAGGTAGAAATGGACGATTTTATGGACGCGAACCTTACCCCCTCCCTGGTCTCCGTAGTACCAGTATTCGATGGTGTCGATGAGGGACCGGATCGTGCCGGTGAGACCGGTTTCCTCACTCACTTCCCGGAGGGCGGTTTCTTCTTCCGATTCGCCCGCATCCAGCAATCCTTTCGGGAGTTGCCATCGATGGGACGCCCCTACGGAGATCAACACAACGAGGACAGCATCGCCATCCTTGCGATACACGACGCCTCCGGCGGAGACCTGAGATTCGGTGGGAATACGGGGCATTGGCGGTGACGCTCTGAAAAGCCCTCAAGGCTGTTTGAGCCGGGGGGTGATCCAAACCGGCTCCTTACCGTCCTGGTGCATGATGCCGATCGCGGTGTGCGGATATCTGCCGAAGATCGCGGCGATCCATTTCCCATCCGGTGACCAGCGTCCAAAAAATGCGAGACGATCGATCACTTTCTCTACATTGGAACCGTCGGCCTTCATGGAGTAGAGGGCGTTCGTGCCGTCGCGGTTGGAGCAGAAGAGAATGCGCTTCCCATCCAGCGACCAGGAGGGGTAGATGTTGTTCTTTTCGTCCTGGGTCAGCCGCGCGCGATGCTTACCCTCGGGATCGACGGTGAAAATCTGATCGTTACCTTTCCCCGGTCCGGCATAGAACACGATTTTGGAGCCTTGCGGCGACCACAGGGGATTGTGGACCAGCGTTGTGTCCTGGGTTATCTGCTCGGGATCCGTGCCATCCGACGCCATGACAAAAATCTGCCATCGGCCGGTTCGGTCCGACGTGAAGACAATGTGGGACTGATCGGGCGACCACGAGGGCGCCTGATTACGGCCTGCTCCTTGGGTGAGGCGACGCACGGTTTGACCCTGTGCATCCATGACGTAGATGTCGGTACCTCCATCACGGCCCGAGGTGAAGGCCAGCTTTTGTCCATCGGGGGACCAGGAGGCCCAAAGGTTGGACTTTCCGTCATGGGTGATCGCCTTCATGGGGTCGCCGGCAACTGGAGCCAGCCATAGGTCGTAACCGCTTCCCACATCCACAGAAAAGACGATCCACTGGCCGTCGGGAGACCAGGCCAGATCCTGATGAAAGCTGATCGTGGTGTCGGGGGGCGCAGGTTGACTCGACGCGTTTCCGGGGAGGAAGCAAAGGCACATGAACAAAGCCAGAATCGGTTTCATTGCTCGCAGTCGATGGGACACGGAGGGGCCATGAGCCCCCCGCAAATGGGTTCGGATCGCCGAGTCACCGACGACCGGAAGTTCGGGGCTCACGGCACGACTCGCTTCAGCTTCCGGTGTCTTCACTGCCACGCCCGCCCGTACGCGGATCATGTCGTTACGGACCAGGAACCGGCCGTCAAAGCGAATCGGAAGTCCGGGCCGGCCCGAAAACGTTCCCGAGTACGGCCCTTCCTCCGCATGAAGATGAAGATGGGGCTCGGTGGTGTTGCCCGAGTTGCCCACGCGCCCCAGCATCTGGCCCGTGCGCACACGCTCCCCCACCCGCACGCAAATGCTGCCCTGACGCAGATGCGCAAGATACACCGTTCCCCGGTCGCTTTCGATCACGAGGTGGTTTCCCGCCGGGTGCCCGGGGTCGCGAACGGGAGGCAAGAGATCGGTGACGCCATCCACCGCCTCGAGCACCCGGCCGTCACAGGGGCTCACCACTTCGGCTTCCCAAATCGCGTACCGATCCGGAGTAGGTGGATAGAGTCCCTGGGCGCGGATCCCACTATCGGAAAGCTTCACCACGTCGATGGCGTATCGCTGGGAGGTATGCACGTAATGATGATTGAGCACTCGCGATGCGCCACCTTGAACAATGCAAAACGTGCCGCCCCGTAGTGGAAACGAGAGCTCTATGTCTTTGGAAGGACCTTTGCGGCCGTGCACCGAGAAAATAGTCAGCGCGGCGAAGAAGGTACCCATGAGGATGCTGAGCAAAAAATCCGGCGAAGGAGTGAAATCCAAGATCGTTTTTGGATTTCCGTGAAGATAGGTGGCCCAGACCGTGACGAGCAGAAACGTGGGCAGTATGTGGCGCATCATGCCCCCGAACCAGCTCCAGGATCCGGCGAGATACAGAAAGGAAAAGTAGGACCCGGCCACGTACAGGGCGGCCAGCCAGGTCATGCGATCCTGGCTGGAGGCGCTCCAGAGATGAAGAAGCAAGGACAGCGGAAAGAGCAAATGCCCCACGATGACCGGAGCGGTGAATAGAATTCGGCTGCCCAATCGCGACATGGTGCTTTGCCCTACGTAAACCCTTGAGATCGCCTACTGGCCCGAATTGTTCTTGAGCGGAACCACCCCGGCCAAATCGCCGATAACGTTGACCAATTCCGTATTCGAGGGCACGATAACCTTGGCATTGTTCTGCAATGCATTCTGAGCCGTTTCGAGTCGTTTTAGCAATTGAGCATTTCCCACGAAGAACCGGTTGGCGGCCTCGTTGACCAACCGGATGGCTTCGGCTCTCCCCTCTGCCTGGAGGATTCTCGCCTGTCGCACTCCCTCTGCCTTCTTGATCGCCGCCCGCTTTTCCCCGTCCGCGGCAGTCTCGGCGGCCGTGGCAAAGTCCACCGCAGCCAACTTCTCGTTCTCCGCTTTGACGATTTTGTTCATCGTCTCCTGCACGTCTTTGGGAGGATCGATTTCCTTCAGCTCGGCGCGGACGATGTCGATGCCCCAGTTCGTGGTTTCCTTGATCAGCACCTTGAGCAGCTCGTCATTTATCTTTCCTCGCTCGCTGTTGGCCGATTTCAGGGTCAAGGTACCGATGATGTTGCGTAACGTCGTCCGGGCGAGGTTGACGATCTGAAACGTCACGTTGTTGACGTTGTATTGCGAAAACTTGACGCTCTGCTCGTCGCTCTTGATGCGAAAGTAGATTTGGGCATCCACCACGGCGTTCAGGTTGTCGTTGGTAATGATCTCTTGGGGCTGAGCATCCACCATCTGCTCGGTGACGTTGACCTGGTACATCCGCTCGATCAGGGGGACGATCCAGTTGAACCCCGGATCCGCAAACTTGCGGTAATTGCCCAGCCGCTCGACCAGACCCCGGTGCGTGGGCCGAACGATGCGAATGCCGCTCACGAAAATCACGAAGAGAAAAAACGCCAGAAGCGCGATCTGGACGGAGCTCATGTTCTCCTCCCTCCGGCGGGTGTCAGTCCGTGTCGAGACCCGCCTTCAAGTCCGCATGGAGCAGCCGGTGAAAGAGCTGCTCTCCCGCTTCCCGCCGCACGGATAGACGCCCCGCGCCGTACGCTCGCGAGGCAAGGCCGCGCTGGACGGAATGGCAGATCGCGGTGTCCTCGTCCTGGATGCGTTGCCCGACCGCGATCGAAGCCAGATTTCGGGCTCGCGTCGTGTCCGAAACGTCGGAGAAGTAAAAATCGAAGATGACCTCGGTCCGATCCACGCCACGCGGGAGGACGAGATTGGTGTCCATCATGCCTTCGTACCAGTTGATCATGAAGTTGGGATGGATCCAGTAGTAAAGGGCCCGGTCGCCTTTTCGCACCGCCCCGGTTTCCACTTCGGCCCCGTCGCTCACCACCGGACTCGATTGAAGGCAATGGCGCCGTCCGTTTTCGATGGTGTACTTGCTGTAATCGAGAACGCTGTCGAGCCCTTTGTGGAGGTGCGGGACGTGATAGCCGCCGTCGAGGTAGTTGTCGACGAAGACTTTCCAGTTGCAGTCGAAGGCGTAATGCCGGCGTTCCATCCAATGGAGCCGTTCTAGGCCGAGCGGACGAATCTCGGTGATGAATTCGGAGGTGAGGAACTCTTCGAGCGACAACCCCTCCCTGGCCAAGCGGACGAATACCCAGTTCTCCCAGGTCGCTGTCGCCACCGGCACGAGCCCATGGCCGGCGGGGTCGAAATTCTCCACGCCTTTGAAGTCAGGCGTCCCCTTGAGCTCTCCCTCCAGGGAGTACGTCCATCCGTGATAGGGACAGCGCAGGTTGGCCGCGGTGCCGCAGGGTTCGGTCATCACTTGCGCGGCATGGTGGCGGCATACATTGAAGAAGCCGCGCAGCACACCGTCCTTCCCCCGCACGATGACCAGCGGTTCTCCGGTCACATCGCAGGTGAGGTACTGGCCTGGTTCCGCGACCTGATCCACGCGTCCCACCATTTGCCAGTTGCGATCGAACACGGTGCGGCGCTCCAGGTCCGTGATGCCAGGATCGACGTACCAGGAGGCGGGAATTGTCCACGCTTGGGAGAGGGGTGCCTTGGCATCGTAGGCGTCGACGAGTCCGGCCAGGCGCCGAGACTCGCTAAGGGCTGTGCGTTCAAGATCTCTGTTCATGATGCTCATGCGACCCTCATCCTTGCCCCGCATATCCGCGAGCAGGCTATCATCCCCTTGATCTCGTTTTCCACTCGGGGCGAAGCAATCCGAGCAACAACGCATCCTGGATCTCGCCGTTCACCATGTAACGCTCGCGCAGGCAGCCCTCTTTCTGGAACCCCAATTGTTCGAGCAGCTTCAGCGAACGGGTGTTTCGGGGATCCACATCCGCCTCGATGCGATGTAGATCCAGCTCCCCGAAGGCGAAATCGATCACCGCGGTTACGGCATCCCGGGCCAAGCCCTTCCCCCAGAATCGTTGCGCCAGCGCATAGCCAATCTCCGCCCGCCGATGCACGAGATCCAAGTGAAAGAGCGTACAGGTTCCGAGCACGTCCCGACCCTGGGCAATCCCCCACTGAAAGAGCTGCCGCGATCGAAATCCTTCCTGGATTTTTTCGAGAAGCTGGACCGCTTCGGACTCATCCTGAAACGCCGGCCTGCTCCAGTACCGCATGACTTGGACGTCGGAAAAGATCGTATAGAGCGCCGGCACGTCCGGCGGCTGGAGCTCCCGCAAATGCACTCGCTCGCCGTTGAGCGTGGGTAAGTGCTCTCCCCACTCATATGTAGCGCGTTTCATCCTTCCACCTGCGGGTGGGGGGATGTTTTCTGGCGGCGCGTCATCGTCAAAGCACCTCGCGGCGAAGCTGCGGAAACACTTTGGACACCTTTCCCAGCAGGTAGTCTCCGTAGGTGCCTTCAAATTCGTGCACGCTCGCATGGTCCCAGCGCTCGGCCTTGTTGTCGTGAACCACGCCAACGATCGGTTCCACGACCGCCTCGAAATCGGGATCGAAGAAGAAGGCGAAGGAAATGCGATCGTGCTGCGTCGGGTTTCGCACCCGGTGCGGCGTGGAGAGATACCGTCCCCCCGTCATGCGGTCCAGCATGTCTCCCAGATTGCACACGAATGACTGCTCTATCGGAGGGGCATCGATCCACCGCGAACCCATCTTGATTTCCAATCCCCCCGACATGTCCTGCTTGAGGATGGTGAGTAGACCGTAATCGGTGTGTTCGCCCACGCCGTAGAGATCGTCGGCGACCTGAGTGGGCGGATAGTTGAAGATGCGGAACAGGATGAGTGGGTTTGCGGTGTACCGGGACGCGAAGTAGGACTCCTCCAGGCCGAGGCTCAAGGAGAGACCGGCCATGAGCGCGTGGCCCAGGCGCGTCAGTGCGTCCATGTAGGTCAAGACGAGCGTCCGTAGCTCGGGCGGATGGGCGGGAAACAGGTTTGGGCCGTGCAGGGGCGTGCCGGCCCTTACCCGAGGGTGGTCGCCACTCTGCTCCGTCCCAAAGTAAATGCCTTCTTTTTGGTCCGGCTTCCCGGAAGTGAGCTCGCCTCCTACGGGAAAATACCCGCGCCACGCCTTTCCACCGCGGGACATGGCGATGTCCAGCTTGGTGGGGAGCGGTTGATCGAAGAACTCGCGGCTGGCCTGTTCGAGATGTTTCACCAAGGCATCGTCGACGCCATGACCGACCACGTAAAAGAATCCGTACTCGCGGCAAGCGCGACCCAGATCCAAGGCCACTCGAGCCCGATCTTCCCCACCGTGAACGAGGGGCCCGACGTCGATGATCGGAATCATGGGCACCGGCACGGCGGGCATCCTTTGTCGACCACAACTTTCCATGCACCGTCTTCCCGGCGCCAAATGGAATTGAACGTACCGATCTGCTTTCCCTCCGGATCTCGCACCGGCCCCGAGCTCAGGGCCAGCGTGCCGGAATCGAGAACCTCGACCTGTTCGGGCTCCCAGGAAAACGGGGCCTTATCACCCTCGAAGTATTTCTGCCACGCTGCGGCCACCGCCGCCTTCCCCCGAAGCACGCCTTGTCCTCCGAAGAAGAGCGCTTCATTGGACACGAACGTACCGAAAGCGTTGTGATCCCGACGCGCCATGGTCTCTGCGAACGCCTTCTCCGCGTCCCGCACTTGAATGACCCACTCGGCGTTCCCCGTCACTGAATCGGGTTGGGTGGCCAAAAGAGCCAGGAGCGGGGCAATGCAGCATGTGAACGGCATGAAACCTCCTCCGCGGAACACGTAAGGAGTCTACTCCACGGTCAACTCCCCCGGGATGCTGCTCAACTGACGCTCTCCCCAAGGCGTGGCGATTCGAGCAATGAGGCGCGAGGGTTGGCCACGCGTGACGTTCACCCGGTCTTGGCATCCCAAGGCGCTCAAACTCCGAGCGATGCGATCCGGTTCGGGATCTCTGACCTCCAGGGAGAGGAGGTCCAGGCCCGTTTCCGGAAGCCGCGACGCAGGTTGTTCGTCCGATACCCATTGAATGACGTACGGGAAAAAACCGCTCAGGATCAGACTCCCGTCTTCCGGAAAAGCGATAAGCCAGCGGAGATCGCCGCGCGACATCGATAGAACGGGTCCGATCGGTATGGGCGCGGCCGTGGCGAGGGGATGGATATCCGTCGTGCGCAGAACCCACGTCGCTAATCGGGGGGGAGCATCGGGTAGGAGGGTGTCCAGTTCGAACCAACGCGGGTGATGGGGGCGCGCCGCATCTGGATTTACCGCGATGACTTCGAGATAAGTCGATGCTCCGATCCGGAGAAGACGATTGTGGGTGCCCATCCGCGCGTGCTCACCCCCCGGTTCCGGCCTGAACCCAAGGACACGGTGTACGTATTGCGCCCCGATTTCCAGGGTGGGGGCCGTGACGACCAGGTGGTCGATGCGTGTCGGGTTCACCCCTGGGCTCACTGCTTCCGGTACAGGAACCAACCCCATCCTGAAACGGGGGCGGCGTCATAGCTCGCCACGTAGCGATACGTGCCCACATCCGTGAACGGAATTTCGTCGGGAGGATCGACGAACTCCCCGCCTTCTGTGACCAGGATCCACTGGGGGGGACGGTGTTTCCAGTCGGCTTGAGGGCTGTAATACAACAGTTTTCCGGCCGAGGATCGAGCCGCATAGAATCTGAGCACCATGCGATTCCGAAAATCGTGATCGCTCCCCACAACCACGTCGGAACTTGCCGAATCCTTGGCAATGCGGGCCCAGGCGGCGCTGTAGTGCCCTCGGCCCTCCCGAACGAGCGCCTGGATCCGCGTGCTCTGTCCGGTCACGAGCGCGAGAACGACGAGCCAAGGCACCCATCGCCAGGAGCGGCTCCAGGTCACGGTCGCACGCCCGAAGGCGTAGGCGAGGAGCATATAGAAGAATGGAAAACACAAGATGAAGTAGCGGAAGTAGAGATATTTCGGGCGCACGAGGGCCAGCACGAGTGCGGGGGCCAGAACCAGCATCACCGGAAAGAAGATCCATTCCGGACGTCCGTCTTTCTTGAGACGGCGCGTCCCCCAATAGATGAGCAACATCGCTGCGCAGAGAGAGAGCCATGACCCGGGAACCGCGATCGGGAACCCCAGAAGATAGCCTGCCGCCTGACCGATCACGTTCAACTTTCGTTCCACCGGCCCGCCCCCAATCTCCATGTGACGTACGAACAGGACGTACCAGATTGCCGGAAAAAGGAGCGCCGGCACTTGATGGATCAGAACGTGGGTTAGCCGGCGCGATGCGGGCTGATCTTGGGCTTTGAACACGATGACGGCATGCATGATGCACAGTGCGATCGTGGCAATCACAAAGGTGGACTGGGAGAGTACGCCGAGTGCCGAAGCCATCAGAAAAAGGCACAACCGCCCAACCCTGAATGACGAAAGATTGCGTTCCAGGGAGGCGAAGGCCAGGGCGGAAAAGAAAATAGCCGGCGCGTAACCGCGGGCCTCTGAAAAATAAAGCAAGAGGGGAAAGGACGCGCCCATCAAAAGGATCGACAAAACGCTCTCTCGACGTCCCCACACCCGCCGCGCCCACTCGCCGCAAACGATCAAGGTTCCGATTCCGGAAATGATGGAGAAGAGTCGATCCACCAGAAACGCAGACTGCTGCCGAACGAGGTACTGATAGATCGTGTTGAGCGGATGGTTGTTGTCGTGGCGAAAGCGAACGAAGAGGTCTCGCACGGAATCCGCGGATCGAGCAAAGTCGATCGACCAGATTTCGTCGAGCCACAGATCGCCGCGCGCGGATAGGACGATGAGCACTGAAAACAGCGCATACAGAGCGATGGCCGGCATCCAAAATGATTTGGGCGGTTCGATAGAAGCCGTTGTTTTTCGGGGTTTCCGAGCCGCCCTAGTGACCGCCATACCGCTCCCTATCCTCTGGAAATTGATCCCGGGTTTACTCGCCGGGGCGCCGATGCATCCAGCGCTTCTTCAGCTCTCCCCAGGTCGAGGGGGAATTCGCAGAGGGAAGCGAATAGTCGATGTAAATCGTGAGGCCGTCTTCGGGATACTTGAATAGCGGAATGGGGTGGCTTGGACTCAACGACGTGAATCCGCCCACGATCCGGTAGATGCCGGCGGCAACCGTACTATCGCCTTGCGCCCGAACCCCATCCCAGACCGCGCAACGGGTTTGCGATTTTCCGGAACCGAGGCCGATCACATCTCCGGAGTAGTTGAACTCGGGGGGATATGTCCATGTACCGGGACAATTCCCTGAATCACACGAATCAGGATAAATCTCGAACCGTTCCATCGGATCGCCGGAGGACTGGATGGCCACCGAGTCCACTCCGAGATTGGTGATCTCGAGCCGCATCCAAACCGGATCGCCCAGGCCATACTGGGCGCGATCGGTAGACAACACGATGCGTAGTTCTCCCTGGATCGTTTCCACCGACTGCTGAAATTCCTCTGGAGCGCCGCCGCACAATCCTTGCGTATCCGCCCGAGCGGCCCTTGAACTAAGGGCAGCAATCACGAGGGTCAAAAGCGTGTCGCGGAAGAGACGCATACCTACCTCTTCGCCGCCAGCTCGCCGAGTTTGTTCAAGGTCGTCCAGTTTCGCGTGGTGACCCGATCGCCGAGGGACCGGTCGATCGCCTTGGCGATGCGACTCTCCAGAATGCCGTCGGGGCACCAGAAATAGGCAACGCGGTTTCCTAGCGCGAAGACTTCCGGGGACCAATCCTCTTTGGACATCGGGGCCAAGCGCTTTCGATCCGCCGGATCCTTGAGAATGGCGATCATGTGCCGGGAGGGACTGTGCGCGACGCGCGTGAGCGGATTCTCCTTGATCGCTTGGCCGAGCTCCGAGGCGCTGAGCACGGTGATTCGAGAGGTCACTCCCAATGTTTCGACCATGGCCTTTTCGATGCGCGAAGGTGTGGACGCGCCTACCCGGCCACTGAAGACGACGTTCCCGCTTTGAAGGAGAGTCGCCACGTCGGTATAGCCGAGGGTTTCGAACAGGGCGCGAAGGTCAGCCATGGACACGCGCTTGGCACGTCCGACGTTGATGCCGCGCAGGAGCGCGATCTGGCGTTCCGCCATATCAGGACTTGCGCCTCATTGGGGTGGGATGGCTCCCGCGGCCGGCCAATCGGTATCGCCAACGCGCACGAGGTTCATCTCGAAGAATCGTGCGGGGTCTTTTCCAGGAATGATCCGATCCCCCACTTCGTTCCACTTTCCGTCCTTGATCGTGGCCGTGTAACGAATCGTTGACGGTCCCATCGGGATTTCCCACGTGTAGCTGCCGGCCCCCGGAGTTAATTGAAAATCGCCCACGTGCCCCATGGCGTGGGAATGAAGCGTATAGGCCTTCGTGTTCGGATCGAAAGAGATCGTGCCAAACGCGTTGAACGCGACTTTCCCGTCCGCATCGTATCCCCGGCCCTCGATCACCTTCACGGAGCCGTCGAGGAATGGACCGATCCGCTCGGTCTGGGTCACGTTCTTCTTCTCGCCCGAAGGAAGAATGGTCCAGGCCGGACCTCTCCAGACGCCATTCATGAAGTCGAGGGGGGTCATGGCGTCCTTCTGGAGAGCGATGAGCTTGGCGGGATCCTGCATACCTTGAGCGGATACCCGGCAAGGGGAAAACGCGGCGACAGCAAGAAGAATCAAGGCAAGACGGCACTGGACCATGGAACCTCCGGCGGTAAGTGGCATAGGAACGGGCCGAAGTTTACACCCTGGCCCGAGCGCTCGGAGCGTTCACGCCAAGGCAACCCGATCAAAGACCGAGTTGCCCGGGCGTTTGTGGCGACCGTATCCGTGTCTACTGAATTGCTGTGATCCCTCTGTCTCGTCCGTATGGATCTCCCGAGATGGCCTCGGTGTGAAGCGCGCATTGCCACCGGCCCTCTCGACGCACCCAGGTCGAGGTGTCGGCCGCCTCGAGCGTCACCGGCTTCCCGTCCACGACCAGCTTCTCGCGAACCTTGTAGCCCAGAATGGCGATGTCGTCCTCAAGCATGAGGGTCTGAACATCCTTCAACTCGAACGCCTCGAGTTTGTACTTTGCCGACTCCATGATGGCAGCCAGATTCTGTTTGGGAACGCGAGACACCCCGGTCGCCCCAGCGACCATGCACGGGTCAGCGGTAAGGTTGATTGCCGCCTTCACATCCTTGTCCTTCACCGCTTGCCAGTAGGACTTTTCCAACGCAACCAGTTCTTTCTCGACGGATTCCTTGTGCATCATTTGCCTCCTCGAATGTTGCCTGTTTGAAGGCAGGGAGCCTAACCCCCCTCATCCATTAATGCCCTTGGGGAGTCGGGTTGATTCCCATTCAAAAGGGGGGTCATTGCTCCTGGTGATCCAACGCAGCCGCCCTCGTGCGGAGCAAGGCGCGTTCACGCTCATTTTGCGTGAGCGCGGCCGCGCGCTCGAACTCCTGCTGCGCTTCCCCAAAACGGCCGAGCTTCTGCAACAGGTCACCGCGCACGCTCGGAAGCAAGTGGTAATGCTCCAACGCAGGATCGCCTCGTAGCTCATCCACCAGCTTCAAACCCGCTTCCGGACCATAAGCCATTCCCACCGCAACTGCGCGATTCAACTCCACGATGGGAGAGGGCGTTACCAGAGCCAGCATCTCGTACACCGCGGCGATGCGTTTCCAATCCGTGTCCTCGGGGCGACGGGCTCGCGCATGACAGGCGGCGATGGCCGCCTGCAACGCATAGGGCCCCATGGATCCACCGAGCGCTTCCGAACGATCGAGCGCCGCCAACCCTCGTCCAATGAGGAGGTGATCCCACAGGGCTCGGTTCTGATCGAGCAGCAAGACGGGCTCTCCGGTCGGTCCCACGCGTGCTCTCGAACGAGAGGCTTGAATTTCCATGAGCGCCACCAGACCGTGAATCTCCGGCTCAGAGGGAGCCAACTCGGCCAGCACGCGACCCAAACGCAGCGCCTCGTCGCACAGCGCGGGCCTTAACCAGTCCTCCCCTGCCGTGGCCGTGTACCCTTCATTGAAGATCAAATAGATGACTTCCAGGACAGAGGAAAGACGCGCCGCGCGATCGATACCGGTCGGCACCTCGAACGGAATCCGCGCTTTCGCTAGCGTTCGTTTCGCCCGAACGATACGTTGGGCAACCGTCGCCTCCGCGACGAGAAAGGCCCGCGCAATTTCGGGGGTGGTCAATCCTCCGAGCAACCGGAGCGTGAGCGCCACCCGGGCCTCGGAAGGCAACACGGGGTGGCAGGCGACGAAAATGAGCCGCAAGAGATCGTCGCCGAAATCCTCGTCGATCGATGCTTCGAGACGGGCGATGGCGATTTCCGGAGGTTCATCGATCTCGCGGCCGAGCGCTTCATGCTTTTGCTCGATTCGCTTGGAACGACGAATTTCATCGATGGCCTGGCGTTTGGCGACGGTTATGAGCCAGGCTCCCGGCTTCTCCGGTACTCCGGTTTTCGGCCACTCCTCGAGCGCGCGTACGAAAGCTTCCTGGGCCAGATCCTCGGCCCGCCCGACGTCGCGCACCATACGTGAAAGCCCCGCGATGAGGCGCGGGGCTTCGATTCGAAAGACTGCCTGAATGGAGCGATGCGGATCGGTAGCCGTCATGGCTACCGATCACATCATCTTCGGTCGGTCTCCGGCAATGCTCAACGAGACCCTTTTTGGAGCTGCTCCCCGCGGGCCCGGATACGATCCTCGGCTTCCCGCAGCTCGGGCGTGAACTCGTCGCCGAAATCTTCGGCCTCGAATACCTGGCGGATCTCCACCTCTCCCTCTTGGAAGGGGGCCCGCTTCAGCCACTCGATGGCTTCGTCCTTCGAACGCACCTGCCAGAGCCAGAATCCGGCGATGAGTTCTTTGGTCTCGGCGAAGGGCCCATCGATAACAGTCTGCTTCTTGCCGTCGAACCGGATGCGGACGCCTTTGGAGCTGGGGTGCAGCCCCTCGCCCGCAAGCATGACGCCCGCCTTCGAGAGCTCCTCGTTGAACTTCGTCATCTCGGTAAGGACTTCCTGGTTGGGAAGAACGCCGGCTTCGGATTCGGGATTGGCTTTGACGATGACCATGAACCGCATGTTCGTAACTCCTATAAGGTTGGGGTGTGTCGTTTCGGCCTTTCGGCCCGTTCTTGCTTTCAAAGAGACGACGAACGGGAGGAGCCGAAATCGACACGAGGATCAAAAAAAAATCGAAATACCTCCATCACCTTGTAAGGCAATCTCTTGGCGGTCAAGGGCGGCGACGTCGCATGGCGTCCACGCTCCAGGGCCCCGGACCGGCCGCCGAGAAATACAGCCAGAGAAAACAATAAAGAATGGCGGCCGTCCCGTTGTTGATGGTCGGCCAGAAGCTCTGAGGATAGTGGAACTGGAAGTAGGCCACCGCCATTTCCCCGGACAGGATGAATGCGACCGGCCGGGTAAACAGCCCGATCAGGATCAAAAATCCTCCGAATACTTCCAGGATGCCGCCCAGACCCATTTGTGAGACTAGGGGCACCGTACCGCCATTGGGAGGCACGCCGTTGGGGAAAGCAAAGAGCTTCATAGTTCCGGTGGTTATGAAAACGAACGCGGCCACGATGCGCAACAGGCTTTGCAGTTGGGGGGCACAGCTGGTCCAACGAGCCAAAATGCCGCGCTTCGTTGCCATTTGTTCGTCGTCTACCGCCGGACGCGTCGTTTCAACACCCATATCCTTGTAATCGTTATGCGGGACGGCCAGCCTTGCCAACCCGTCTTTTTTTGTGATTTTGTTTCTTGACTTGTTTGTTGTGTTTTAGCAATAATATAGACTATATGAAAAACGATTCGGAGCGTTTACGGAGCGAAAACTCCCGGATCTACAACCGGCTGGCGGTCTTACGGGCGGAGCGAGGGCTCTCGCGCCAAGGTTTGGCTGCCGCAGTCGGAGTCAATGCCCAGACCATCGGGTTTCTGGAGCGAGGGGATTACAACCCCAGTCTGACCCTGGCCTTCGCCTTGAGCGAATACCTGGGCGTTCCCATCGAGGCCATTTTTTCGAC
>Ga0075418_10000387_pt1 | contig 45497 bp, 46 predicted proteins | sample SoiMetdeltSBSDD2_FD_81776 | JGI IMG/M metagenome (GOLD analysis project Ga0075418, IMG submission 81776) | Bulk soil microbial communities from a Populus tree surrounding site in Tennessee, USA - Soil MetaG P. deltoides SBSDD2 | ecosystem: Environmental > Terrestrial > Soil > Tree plantation...
AACGGCGTATGCACGGCGGGCGACGAAGTGGTGACCCGCTTCGAATACACCCATGACAACTTGCTGATGACTGGCATGACGGTGACGGATCCGGGGGGCACGACCCTTCGAACCTGCTACCAGTACGACATCTATGGCAATCAGATCGGCAAGACGCAGCCGAAAGCAAACTTGAGCAGTTGTCCGTAAGCAAGGACGAAATAGCATGCGCACGCGAAGAAATTTGAGAACGCTCCGCTGGATCGGCTCAATGCTTGCCGGCCTGCTGCCAGTCATCGCACAGGGAGCACAGTTGGAATTGCCGTACACCGCGGCAAGCCGGTACAACCCCGGCGGCCAGCTCACCGGCACGATCAGTCCGGATCCGGATGGCAGCGGTCAGCTCGGCTACCCGGCCACACGCTACGTCTACGGTGACAGCGGTGCGACGCGAGGTCGGCTGTTACGAGTGGAACTCGGCGAGCTGAGTGCCTGGGTGGATGAGACAATTCCCGTCGCATCCTGGGAGGCGTACGGTTTTGCCATCCACGTGACCACCGCATACACGTATGACGATCACGGCAGGAAAGCCACGGAGCGAGTCATCGGTACGGATGGTCATTCAGAGTCGTTGACCCAGTACGGCTACGACGAATGGGACCGCGTACGGTGCAAAGCCGTGCGGATGAACCAGAGCGGATATGGCTCGCTTCCGGGCAGCGCTTGCGATCCGGGACCCGAAGGCCCGTTTGGATCAGATCGGGTCTTTCGCTACACCTATGATCACCTGGATCAAGTGCTGACCGAGGAGCGTGCGGTCGGCACCTCACTGCAACAAACCTATGTCAGGAACACGTACGCAGGGCGAGGCGTGCTGACTTCGCAGACGGATGCCAATGGCAACAAGACAGAGCTCCGATACGACGGCTACTGGCGCCTCAAGCGCCGGGTGTATCCCTCGGCAACGACGGCCGGCGTGGTCAACGAGAGCGATTACAGCGAGTACGGGTACGACAAGAATGCCAATGTCCTCTTTGAGAAAAAGCGCGACAGTCGGACGATCACGAATGCGTACGACAACAACAATCGACTGATCTTCAAGGATCTCTCGGACAACTTCCCTTCGGAGGACGTCGCCTACGACTACGATCTGCGCGGCTTGACGCTGTCCACCCGCTTTGGCGGCGACTGGGGCGAGGGCATAGGCAACGCATTCGACGGTTTCGGCAGGCTGACGTCGACGACGATCAACATGATGGGAGTCAGTCGCACACTGAGCTATCGGTACGATGCGAACGGGAACCGGACGCGAGTCACGCATCCCGACCAACAGTTCTTCGAGTACACATTCGACAATGTTGACCGGCTGACCGGCATTGGAGAATCGACGTCCACGTCTCCAACGGCCAGCACCTCGACGCTCCTCACACTCGACTATCAGCGCGCGGGTGGGCGTTGGAACATCTTCCGCCCTGGCGGTGCCACGACAACCTATCAGCAAGACAATGTGAAGCGGCTCGATAGTTTCACGCAGGACTTCGCTGGCACGAGTGACGATCTGACGAACGCATTCGACTACAATCCCGCGAGCCAGATTACGTTCCTGATTCGCACCAATGACCAGTATTCGCTTGCCGGCGCGGTGAGCCGCGTAGGGGCATATGTGCCCAACGGACTGAATCAGTACACGAGGGTCGCGGGTCAACCGATCGCGCACGACAACAACGGCAACCTCACCAACGACGGCTCCCAGAGCTATGTCTACGATATGGAGAACCGGCTGGTGAACATCAGCGGTGCAGTCATGGCGAACCTCTCCTACGACCCGCTCGGACGCCTGTTTCAGGTGGTGATAGGCGGCACCTCCCGACAATTCCTGTACGACGGCGATGCACTGGTAGCGGAGTACAGCGTCACCTCTTTCGAAACCATGACACGCCGGTACGTACATGGTGATCGTGTCGATGAGCCACTGGTGCAATACAACGGCCAAGCCGTCGGCTCGAGTTCCCGTCGCTATCTGCACGCCGACCATCAGGGAAGCATCATCGCCCAAAGCGACAGCACGGGTGTCGTCCTGAACAAGCTCGCCTACGACAGCTACGGTATCCCCGCTACCGCGAACATCGATCGCTTCGGCTTCACGGGCCAGACGTGGCTGAAGGAGCTCGGGTTGTTTCACTACAAGGCGCGAATGTATTCGCCGAAGCTCGGGCGGTTTCTGCAAACCGATCCGATCCACTACGAAGACGACATGAATCTTTATGCGTACGTCAAGAATGATCCGCTGAACGTCAGGGATCCAAGTGGACAGTGCGGCTGGTGCATGTTCTCCCGACCAACGCCGCAAGTCGGGCGCTTTCCCATGATTGACAGGGCCGTCCGACAGGGGCTGCGAGACGCCGAGCGTAACAGGCTGGGCTACGTGCGACTGCCGGATGGAGAGCGGATGCCTATTAGGCGGTCGTACGAGACCACGGAGCAGGTTGCGGCACGACGTGAATTGCTGCGCGGACCGCTGCGTGGCGAGACGCGGCAGCCGGACGCACTTGACCGGGTGATGCCGAAAGATCTCGCCGAGATGATCGCCGACTGGGTCGATACGCTGTTCAACGGCTGGAAGAGCTCCGCTCCGCCCGTGACGCCGGATGCGCAAACGCTGCCATCGCCTGCCGACGAGATGGACGTGGAGACCAACATCGACATGCGCAAGATGGAGATGCTGCAGCAGGAGATCATGCAGATCGGCCAACCGCCGACGGACCCGTGCGCGATCGACCCCGAACATTGCAGTGCGTGACGGGGGACGACGGGTCTCCGCTGCCGCGGTCCGCGCTGCTGATCAGGAGGGAGGGTTGTTCCGGGCTGGGCCGTGCGATCAACCCTCAACATCGGGGTCGCGCCGCATGAGATGGACCGCGCCGGCGACTTGTTCTGGAGGATGCCCAGTTCTGGGCAGAACACCAGACTGACGTGGTCCCGATTTCACTTACCGGGCTGTATCAAAAGGCGGGGCCACTCCTGCTGCGACTTTCCGCCGGGGAGCGAAGCCGCCATCCTTGCGGCCGGACTGAACGAGGCATCCGTCGATCTCGCCCCCGAGCTCAGCGCCGCGACCCAACCAGGCTCCGGCCACTGCAGGCACTCGATCGCATAGCCGCTCGCATGCACGATCCGGCACAGGACCAGCGATGCGTCCGGCGAGCGGGCCGCCGCCATCGTCGACGCCGGCGCCACGCGCACCGAGACAAGCTTGCTCTTCGGCTCGCGCGCTGCCTTCGCCGGCACTCCCTTGCGCCGTAGCGCTGCCAGCGCATCGTAGATCTCTCGCACCACCAACCCTTGCTCCTTGGCATACTCGGTCAATGAGCATCCCTGCTGCCGTGCTGTCTCCATCGCCCCGAGCGCGCGTCGCTGCTTCTCGGTCATCGCTGCTGTCGTCATCGTCCTCTCCTCCACTTCAGGTGACGACAGCTTCTCGCGCGAGAAGTCAGGCGCAAAGAATATGGTTCCCTAACCGCTTACGCATCGAGAATCCGTCAGCGTTGCGCAACCTGCCAATCGATCGCCGAAGCCCTGAACACGCGGGCAGGGGTACATTCAGATCAAGACTCGGGCAGCTGGCTTTTTCGCAGCGACACCCAGCTCTGGATCGATTGTCGCTGGCATTGTCGGCGGGCATAGAGTGCTAGCGCTTCTCGAACAGCATCTTCAGCATCACCGTCAGCTCGACGTCCGCCATGCTCCATTGAGAGACAACATGACCGCCACCATTGCGAAGGAGGGCGTCGGCCACGAGGAAGAGCTTCTGTGCCGCTGCGTTTGCTGCGGCGGAGACGATGCCTTCGTTTTCGTTGGCGGCTGCGGTCCATCGCGCAATGATGGTGACGCTGGGACCGAGCGATCGGGTGAGGACGCAGCCCTCGTCACGAACTCTGACCCGAACCGCTTTGCGATACATATATATAGGTGCCGAACTTGCCGCGTTATGTCTCAAAGCAGCCGCTCCGCAATCTGCACGGCATTGAGGGCGGCGCCCTTGAGCAGCTGGTCGCCGGCAACAAACATCGCAATGGAACGGCCACTCGGATCGCTGACATCGCCGCGAATACGGCCGACTAAAATATCGTCCTCGCCCGTTGCATCCTTGGGCATCGGAAAGTAGTTGCGCTCGGCGTCGTCCACGATCTTGACACCAGGCGCACTGGCCAGAATCTCACGCACCTCTCCCGGCGCAATGGGCCGCTTGCACTCGAACGTCAGCGACACGCAATGAGCGCGCAACACCGGCACGCGCACGCACGTTGCCGAGACCATCAGATTCGGCTCACCAAAAATCTTGCGTGTTTCCTGAATCACCTTCGTCTCTTCCTCGTTGTAGCCCGTGCCCGGATCCATCCTGGTGTTATGGCTGAAGAGATTGAACGCATACGGATGCGGCAGGACCTTCGGCTGATACGACCGCCCTTCGAGGGCAGCGCGAGTGGACTCACGTAGCTCTTCCATCGCGGCGGCGCCGGCGCCCGAGGCGGCCTGGTATGTCGAGACGATCAACCGGCGGACGGGATTGCGCTGGTGAATGGGCCACAGCGGTGTGATGGAAATGATGGCCGCGCAATTCGGGTTGGCGATGATGCCACCGTGCCTGGCCAGCTGATCGGCATTGATCTCCGGGACGACGAGCGGGACATGCTCATTCATGCGAAATGCCGACGAGTTGTCCACCACCACTGCGCCCTTGGCAACCGCGATGTGGCAATACTTCTTAGAGGTAGTGCTGCCGGCCGAAAACAGCGCCAGATCCACATCATCAAACGATGCCTCAGTCAGCTCCTCCACCGTGAGTTGCTGGCCGGCGAATGGCAGCTTCTTCCCCGCTGATCGCGCTGAGGCCAAGGCACGCACCTTCGAAAATGGGAAGAGGCGTTTCTCGAGGCACTTCAGGATCTCGACGCCAACGGCTCCCGTCGCACCAACTACGGCAATCACTGGACGGGCGGGCAAGTGCCGGGGCTGAAAGTTGGCGGCTGCGGCAGTTGACATCGATCGACTCCTGATGGTTCGTTGCGGCCATAAATGAAGAGGCCCCGTCGGTTTCCCGGCGGGGCCTCGAGATTCGCTTGCTGATCCTTTCGACTTAGCGCGCGCGCACCTCAAAAAGCCCGCCACTGGGCGGCTTCGTCAGCTTCTTCGTGCGCTTGAGCATCGAGCAGAACATGGAACGGAAAGTATCGCAACCGAGCGGCTGCTGTAAAGATGTAAGTGCGTGGCCGACACGAGAGTTCTGCGCCGCCGCCCAACCAATGATGCGCTTTGAGCGCCGCGCCGCTGACCCGCCGGCAAATCTAGCTAGTTCTATAGCATCGACTATATAACTCTTGACACGACTGCTCGCAAGGTGGCTCAATTTATGTAGTGCAAACTACATAAACGATCCGCATTCTCTCGCTTCGAGCGAGCGCGGCGTGAGGAGCGACTCGAATGACCAGTCATTCTGCCGGCGGCAAGCTCAACAGCGGGAAGACGAACTCGCGCATTTTCCGTCCGTTCGCCGAGTGGGTCATTGCCCATCGGATCGCCGTGACCCTCGGCGTCTTCGTGATCACGGCTTCTCTCGTCACGCGCATCGGTACCCTGCAGCTGGATACCAATCCAGATACCTGGGCACCGCAGAAGCACGCCTACGTCGAGACAACCAAGCTGCTGAAAGAGGTTTTCGGCGGCACAAACGTGGTCATCATCGGGATCACTCCCAAGCAGGGAGACATCTATCAGCCGGAAGTGCTGGCCAAGATCGAGCGCATTCAGGAGGGCATTGAGCAGATACCGCACGCCGTGCGGCACAACATCGTGAGTCTGGCCGCGCGCAAGGTTAAGCACATCAAAGGCGGACCCGAGGGCATGGAAGTTCGCGAGATGCTGGAGACGATGCCGCAGACGCCCGCGGAGATCGAGAGACTCAAGGCGGCGGTCGCATCGATGCCGATTTACATCAACGCGCTCGTCTCGCCTGACGGCAAGTCGGCAGCGATTGTCGCGGATTTCAAGCAGGACGCGACCATCCCGAATTTCGTCGCCATGCTCGCAGGGATGCGCAAAGTCGCCGAGCGCGAACGCGATGCGACCGTGGACATCTACTACGGCGGAACACCCGTGATCGGTGAAGCCGCGGATCTTCAATTCATGAAGATGCCGATATTCTTTGGTGGCGCCCTGCTCGTGATCATGCTCATTCAGCTCTGGTCGTTCCGCAGCGTCCAGGGAATGCTGCTGCCGGTGGTCACGGGCGTCCTGAGTGTGATCTGGAGCCTGGGACTGATGGCCGTGCTCGGCGTACACATGGACCCGTTGAACACCACCACGCCGATTCTTGTGCTGGCGGTGGCCGCTGGTCACGCCATTCAGATTCTCAAGCGCTATTACGAGGAGTACAACCGGCTGCTAGCCGGGGGGATGACCCCGCGCGACGCAAATCGCGCGGCGGTGGTGGAATCGATGGTCCGTGTGGGTCCTGTCATGATCACCGCGGGGTTGATCGCGGCCATCACCCTCTTCTCGCTCGCGGGAACGGGCATCCCGATGGTTCAGCACTTCGGTGTGTTTGCGGGTTGCGGCGTGCTCGCCACCATGGCCTTGGAGCTGACCATCATCCCGGCGCTGCGCTCGATGCTGCGTGCGCCAAAAAAGCGGGAAACCGCAAACGAGCGCAAGGCTGGAATACTGGACCGTTTCCTGATCGGGGTGGCGGACAATCTCGTTGGCGGGCGCGCTCCGCGGCTCGTGATCGGCGGACTCGTAGTCCTTGCGGTTGTGGGGGCCGGAACGCTGTTTCTGCGCGTGGACAATAACTTCAGGCTGTACTTCAAGCCGGACAGCGTTTTGCGCGTCGATGACCGGGTACTGAACGAAACCTTAGGTGGCACCAACAGCATCAATTTCCTGATCCAGGCACCGACGCCGGATTCATTGAAGGATCCGAAGGTGCTGCAGGGCATCTCGGATCTGCAGGCGTTCCTGGAGAGCCAGCCGAACGTCGGCAAAACCCAGTCGATCGCGGACCTGATCAAACGCATGAATCAGGCCATGCACGGCGATGATCCCAACTACTACACCATACCCGAGAGCCGCGAGCTGATCGCGCAGTATCTGTTCCTGTACTCGCTGTCCGGTGACCCGCAAGATTTCGACAGCTTGGTCGACAACGACTATCGGCGCGCTGTCGTCTGGACGTACTTCAAGGATGACAGCACGACGTATGCCGACTCTGTCGCGAAGAAAGCCCAGGCGCTCGTCGCTAAGAGCTTTCCCCCGGGGGTGACGGTGAGCATGGGAGGAAGCTTGGCCGATGCCGTGGCGCTCAACGAAGTGATCGTGGGCGACAAGTTCCGGAACATGGCGCAGATGGCCCTGGTGGTGTTCGTGTTGGGAGCCATCGTGTTCCGGTCGCTGGCGGGCGGGCTATTCGTGGTCACTCCGTTGGTGGCCGTGGCACTGGCGAACTTCGGCGTCATGGGCTGGCTGGGGACGCCGCTCGACATCAGCGCCATGATATCGGCGGCGCTGGCGATCGGCATCGGCGCCGACTACGAGATCTATCTTCTGTATCGGTTCCGTGAGGAGCTGGCGCGCAGCGGCGACGTTCTCGCGGCGACGCGCGACTCGTTGCTGACCTCCGGCAAGGCCGTGCTGTTCGTCGCGATTTCGATCATCGGCGGCTACGCCGTTCTGCAGTTCTCCGACTTTGCGTTCTATAACCAGATCTCCAACATGGTGATGGCGACGATGGCGGTCAGCGCGTTTTTTGCCCTGTTCTTCCTGCGCGCGCTCATGATGATCTTCAAGCCGCGGTTCATCTTCGGCGATGCACGTGATACGCAGGTCGGTCAGCCGGCTCCGGCGGGGCAGGGAGGTGGCAAGTGAGCCGGAGTCGCGGCGCAACGTTCATTGCCGTTCTGCTGGTTGTGGCCCTGGCGTCCGCGGATGCCAGGGCCACAGGCGCCGAGCCAGGCGCGCGCGACATCATGGAGCAGAACTTCTTTGTCTCCAAGCTCAAATCCCTGAAGGTCGAATCCTATATGGTCCTGACCAACGACAAGGGTCAGAAGCGCGAGCGCAAAAGCACGAACATTGTGAAACTGCAGCCCAACGGCATCGATTCGAAGGTCCTGGTGAAGTTCAGCACGCCCAACGACATCAAGGGCATGAGCTTCCTGCAGATCGAGCATAGCGAGGGCGACGACGATCTGTGGATTTATCTGCCGGCACTGAAAAAGAGCCGGCGCCTGGTGGCGAGCAACAAAAAGGACAGCTTCGTCGGCTCCGATTTTTCCTACGGCGATATTCTGCTGCCGAAAGTCGATCTCTATCGCCACGCCCTGTTGGGTTCGGAAGCGATCGACGGTCCGGACTGTTTCGTGGTCGAGTCGGTGCCGGCGAACGACACGGTCAAGGCGAACAGCGGCTATGGCAAGAAAATCACCTGGGTACGCAAGGACAATTTCTTAGAAACCAAAGTGGAGTACTACGACCTCTCCGGCCGGCTGCTCAAGACGCAGCGGGTCAAAGAGCACAAGCTAGTCGAGCCTGACACCCAGCGTTGGTTCGCGCAGCGCCGGGAAATGACAAATCATCAAACGGGGCATCGGACCGACTTCCGCTTCGACAAGCTGGAGCCCGGCGCGCAGGTGGACGAGGACCTGTTCTCGGTCCGCTATCTCGAACGCGAATGAAGGTGTCGGGAGCGATCGCTCTTGCGATCGTGGGCTCGGTGCCGTTCGCCGCGGCGTCCGCTCAAGACTCGGGCGGCGAGACAGATCGGCCGCCGCGCATGGTGACGGCGCTGTGGCAGGACTGGCGGGGCTCGGGCGTCTGGCGCACCGATTACTATCATTCTTCCAGGTCTCTCGACGATGAGACCGGATTTCTTGGTGCCACTGCACAGCTCAAAATGCTGCCCGTGTTCACGGACACGATTGACGCGAAAGTCGAGGTGCGCGCCACGAATCCCGCTCTCGGGGAGGGTGGCGATAGTCGGACGCGGCTGCTCGACGGCTACGCCAGCCTCCATTTCGCGCGCGCCGACCTGCACATCGGCAAGCAGATCATCGCCTGGGGGCGCGCGGACGGAATTAACCCGACGGACAACGTGAGTCCGCGCGACTTCACTGTGATGCTGCCATTCGAGGACGATCAACGCTTCGGCACTACCGCGTTGAAGCTCGATCTCTTTCTCTCGCAGGAACACACGCTCAGCGTTATTGCCGCGCCGTTCTTCGAGCCTTCGGAGATTCCGCTGCCATCCACGCTCAGGGTCGCCGAGAGAAAGCCGGCACACACGGTCTCCAATACGCAGGCCGGTGTGAAGCTCAACAAAGTCGGCGAAGGCGGTGACTGGTCCGTCAGCTACTATCGAGGCTTCAGTCTCCTGCCTACCGGGCGAGTCGTGGAGAGCGGCGCGCCCGGCTCCGTGCTCGAGCTGCACTACGACCGCATCAGTGCCTTCGGTGCCGATTTCGCGCGGAACTTCGGCCGCTTCGGGGTCCGCGGCGAGGTGGCATATGTCGACACCGCCGATGACTCGGGTCGTGATCCTACCGTCAAGAATGCCTATCTGTTCTGGATCGTCGGTGTGGACCGGACGTTCTACGAGGACCTGAACGTCAACCTGCAGTTCTTCGAGCGCCGCGGCCGGGGTTATCAGGATCCAGAGACGATCGTGGATCCCGTGGTGCGGGGCGTCGCCCGTCTGAATGCGATCGTAGACGGATTGCCCGAGCGCGTGAGCCAAGGCATCAGCTTTCGGGTCAGCCACCAATGGTTGAACGAAACGCTGGAGGCGGAAGTTTTCGCCGCCATCAATCTCACCGGGCGCAACAGCTTTGTGCGGCCGCTTCTGACCTACGCGTTCAATGATCGCTGGAAGTGCACGATCGGTGCAGAGCTCTATAGCGGTGCCCCGGAGACGCAGTACGGGAGCCTCAAAGCCAACCGCAATGCGTTTGTCGAGCTGCGCTACGGGTTCTGAGGCGACCTTGACATGCAATGGCCTGTTCTGGGCGTCCTCGGGTTCCTGCGCTTCTCGCTGTACGGGTTCAACAGGCGGTGCGTCTGCGGCCGCTTCGGTTGGGCTTTTGAGGCGCACGGCGCGAGAGTGACCTGCCATGCTTGGCGATGGCTGTCAAGGGCTATAGCGCTTCCTATACAATAAGCAGCGGAAGTCCAACCTTGGAAGAGGTCGCTGATGGCAAAGAGGGGCCGACCGCCCAGCTTCGATCGCGCTGAAGCCGTGGAGAGCGCCATGGAGCTATTCTGGGAGCGCGGCTACGAAGGCGTCACGCTCGAGGACCTGCAGTCCGCGATGGGAGGGATCACTCCGCCCAGCTTTTACCATGCGTTTGGATCAAAAGAGGATTTGTTTCAGGAAGTGGCGGACCTCTATTGCTCCAAGTTCGGCGAGCCCATCGTGCGCGCGCTCCAGGAAGGGAGGACCGCACGAGAAGGCTTTGAGGCGATGCTGCGGCTGACGGCCGAATCATTCTCCCGTCCCGGCAAGCCTCGCGGCTGCATGATAGTGAGTGGGGCCATGAACTGCGCACGCTCGAACAAGCGCCCACAGGAGTACCTGCATGCGATGCGGCAGCGGGCACCGAAAATCATGAAGCAACGGCTGGATCGTGCCGTCGCTGAAGGCGAGCTCTCGCCGCACCTCGATACAGGCGCCATCGCCTCGTTCTTTGCAACCGTCAGCAATGGCCTCGGCATCCGTGCAGGAGACGGAGCATCGCGTGCTGCGCTGATGGCCGCAGTGGATGGCGCAATGTCAGCCTGGAATACGCTGACCGCCAAAGCGGGATCGAGAGCGAAATCCCGCCAACGCAGTTGACGGCCTCGGCACCCGCTCGCTTCTGGCGCAACGACCCGCTGGGGCCGCTCGGCGGCCTCAACATGGTTGGTACCGACACCAGCTCCGGTCGCATCTGGAACACGAGCGTGCTGCAGCCGGATCCGCAGCGAGGCATGCTGCATGCCTACATGGTCGCCCGCCAGGCGACGCGACACTCGTCCTACGCCGACAGTTCTTAGGCGACAAGCACTGCGATTCGCGTCAGCTCCGTACACACGATCTCCGCGGAACGCCCAAGTACAGCTTCCAGGGGTACCAGTAACGCTCGTGCCATGCCTGCTCGTTGATCATGGCGTAGGCATGATCGGGGATGTTCGCGTGCACAAGGTCGATGCGTGCGCCGTCCCTTGTATCGAGGAAGTTGAGGATGACGACAGAGTCAAGATCCTGCTCTCGCCACGGTTGCCCGCGCCAGGACTGCACAATCAGCCTGCCCGGGACGATCTCGAAAATGCGGCCGGTGACGCTGCCGTCGAATGCCTGAAACTCACCGCCCACCCTGGGGCGGACAGTCACCGGCGCACCGAGTGCGGCACCGTGCTTTCTGGAGTCCAAGTAGGTATCGAAGAGTTCCTGCGCGCAGACGTGGCTAAATTCCACCGTCTGCTCAATGGTCTTGCTCACGGTCTTCTGCTCCATTGCAACTGCAACATTGCTGGACGGGCGTGGACATTCCTTCGATGCCCTCGCCGGTTGATCCATAGGACAGCCGAGGCGACCAACTGCCGGCGCCTTGAGGCAACAGATCGAAGATATGCCAGAGCGCGCAGAGGTCATCACCCGGATGGGATGCCGTGTCGGAGACGCGCACCATGCGGCCTTCGTGGCGCTCGAAGGCCGAGATGCCCGGAAGCCATCCGCCGTTGGCTGAGCGGTAGCCCATGTCCGCGGCGAACGTCGTACCGCGGTGACTGACGAGCGGAAAGCTCCAGCCGCGAGATGCGGCGAACTCCTGCTGCACCTCGGGTGGATCCGGGCTCGAGACGACAAATGCGGCGCGAGTCGCCAGATGATGGTAGATGCCGTTGTAACCGTCGGCCCACAGCGTGCAGTACGGACAGGAGGATCCCATGTTGTGGACGATGAAGAGGTGATCGCTCTCGCCGAACAGCTCCGACAACCGCCGCGGACCAGCAATCGTCGAAAACACGTAATCGTCCGCCGGTTGTGGCTCGATCGCCGCAATTACCTTGCGCATTTCGGCCCGCGCCGCCCCGATCTGCTCGCGCAGCTCCGCGAGGCGCCGCTGTCCTTCTCCGTATTTCGTCATCTCTGCCCCTTCCGTCTCTTCGCAGGGCCCGCGGCAGTCGCCTGACCAGCGCCGGCCCGCCCCGTGCGCGTACGCTCCTTGCGCCGTTCTCGCTCGCGGCTCGCCTTACCGTGAGCAGGGGGGAGCGAGTCGAGCCATCCCGCAAGCGCATCGAACTGCGCCTGCCAGTACTTGGTGTAACGATTGATCCACACGGCTGCCGAAAAGATCGGGGCCACATCAATGCTGCAGCGACTGATCCGGCCGGTCCGCTCCTGCTGCACGAGCCCTGCACGGACCAGCACCTGAATGTGGCGCGAGACCGCCTGCAATGAAATCTCGAAGGGCGCCGCGAGCTCCGAGACGAGGAGCGGCTGCTGATCGAGGCGCTCGAGAATGCGGCGCCTGATCGGATCGGAGAGCGCGAAAAATGTGCGATCGAGCAACTCCTGCTGCGCGGCCCGCTCGTCGGGAGCTGCGGGAGAAATCAGTCGAAGTGCCGAGTTGCGGGCAATCACAGTCCTACGATTCAATCAGCACTGTGGTTGACTGTCAACCGATGTGTTGACATTAACGTGCCGGCCACCCTTCCATCGCCCACCGCGCCACGCCGGTGACATGCCCCGCATCGTCCACCTGAAATCTGATCTCATCGTTCCCTGGATTAAGAAAGAAATCTCTCGCGCCGCCCGCAAGGCACTCGAAGACACCATCGCCGAAAGTCCCCACGATCAAATCGTCGTCGTTGCGTCGCGGCGGTTGACGGCGCACTCCTGCATTTCGGCCCCAATCTGGTAGACGAGACAGCCTCCAAAAACCCCAACACTATTTTTCACAGCACTTCCGCACGCTGACTCGAATTGCTGTCGCGGCGGCAACTGTGTCATGGTGATCACATGAATGGCGTGGCAACACTGCTCGTCAAGCTCCGAAAGCTCATGATCAGCCGCGGACGCACGCCCGATGACAGCGACGACTTGATCCAAGAAGCTTTTTTGCGGTTGGAAATCTATTGCCGCAATCATGTCGTGCGCCAGCCCGAGGCGTTTCTCGTGCGCACCGTGATCAACCTGTCAGTGGACGAGCGCCGCAGTGCCCATGCCCGGCATGTGGTTGCCGGCCTTGTAGAGGATGCGCTTCCGCTCATCGATCCGACGCCATTGCCCGATGAGGTGTTGGCCGCGCAACAACGTCTACAGCGCATGAAGCGTGGACTTCGGAGCCTGACCCCTCGCGTGCGCGAAGTGTTCCTGATGAATCGTCTTGAAGGCTACAGCTACGGGCAGATCGCCGAGCGGCTGCGAATCAGCGAAAGCGCGGTGGAGAAGCACATCGCAAAAGCATCGCAGTTCCTGTGGGAGTGGATGAACAGGGAGGAGGGGATATGAGTACCTCCGAAACAGGTCGCGCGACACAGCCCTCGCGCGAGACCGTGGCGGAGGCCGCGGCATGGGTCACGCGCTTGCACAGCTCGCAGCGCAGCCCTGAAGTGGAAGCCGCATTTCGCAGTTGGCTGACCGCTGATGAAGAGCACGTGCGCGCTTTCGAAGGCATCACCGAGATCTGGGATACCATGCCCGCCGTCGCCGCGGGCGAAATGCCGCGCGTTACCGTGTGGGACAAGCCTGCACCGCGGCGTCTGCCGGTACAGGCGATAGCGACTGTGGTCATCTGCGCTGCGCTGATACTCACTGCGCTATGGTTCTGGCCCGATCCTGGCTACACGACCGAAATTGGCGAGCAGCGCATCGTCAATCTCCGGGACGGTACGCGCGTGTCGATGAACTCCGGCACCCGCATGGCCGTTTCGTATAGCGAGGCGGAGCGGCGCATCGTGCTGAAAGAAGGTGAGGCTTTTTTCGAAGTCGCACATAACCCGCGCGTGCCCTTCACCGTGATTGCCGGCGATCACCGTGTCACCGCCGTCGGCACCTCGTTCGCCGTGCGTCGGGAGTCAAAGCGCACAGCAGTCACTTTGGTCGAAGGTAAAGTGACGGTGGCGCCAGTGCCCAACACATTGAAGCTGCCGGGAACCCCGACCCCCACCTCGTCCTTTTCTCTCTCACCGGGTCAACGTCTGATCCTCGCCGCGGCCCGCCCTCCCCAGATAGACACCCCTCGACTCGAAGTCGTCACGGCGTGGCGGCGCGGAGAGGTGATTCTCGATGAGACACTGCTAAGCGATGCAGTCGCGGAGATGAATCGCTACGACAAGACGCCGATCGTCATCGACGATGCTCGCATCGCGGAGCTGCCGGTAAGCGGTATCTACCGCACCGGCGACAGCATTGGCTTCGCGAACATCGTTGGGCGCATGTACGATCTCCGCGTCGCCCAGGACCATGGACGTATTCACCTGCGCAACTCTGTGCGAGAAACGTCGCGCTGAGGTATTCGGCGGCTATCTCGTCTACCCCCTGTCGAGACCAACGAAGGGGTTTGCATGAATACGACGGTTGTTGTCCGGTTTTTTCTCTTCTGCTTTCTATTGTCTCCTCTCGCTGGTTACGGGCAGACAACCTATTCGTTCGATCTACCGGCGCAGCCCCTTGCCGAGTCATTGCGCGCTGTCGGGCACCAGACGAGCACGAACGTGATGTTCGAGCCACGGCTCGTCAAAGGACTCGCGGCACCCGCATTGCGAACCCAGGCGACGATTGCAGACGCAATTCGGCTGCTGCTTTCCGGAACGGAACTCAGCGCGCTGCAGACCGGGGCAGATACGATCCTGATTCAGCGTTCGACAAACATTAGCGCGCCTGCGGCCGCTCGGCACGTCGACCCGCCAACCTCTGCAGCGGCCGCAACGAGCGGCCACATAAGTTTGGCGCAGGGCGAAGCGGCGCTTAGCGAGGTAAACCGTGAGAATTCATCCGCTGCTCTGGATTCTTCAACGACCTCGCAGTCACTCGCACTCGAGGAGATCACCGTAACGGCGCAGAAGCGCGCGGAGCGCCTTCAGGATGTGCCGGTTCCCGTCACCGCGCTGAGCAGCGAGTTTCTCGTCGGAAACAATCAGGTGTTACTGCGTGACTACTACGCAACGGTCCCCGGACTCAACCTCGTGCCGGCGGTTCAGTCAGTGCAGACACTGTCGCTTCGCGGCGTAACCACCGGCACCGGCAATCCCACGGTCGCCGTGATGATCGATGATGTTCCCTTCAGCGCCTCGACCAACATCGGCGGTGGCCGCGTCGTCCCCGACATTGACCCCGGCGACCTCGCGCGTATCGAGGTGCTGCGCGGCCCGCAGGGCACGCTCTACGGGGCCAGCAGTCTCGGTGGCCTGCTCAAGTTCGTGACCAAGGATCCCTCTGTCGACGCGTCGAGCGGACAGCTGCAAGCCACCGTCAGCAGCGTGCATAACGGCGATGATCTGGGGCGTAGTGTGCGTGGCTCACTCAACGTTCCTCTTGGCGAGACCGCGGCCGTTCGGGCCAGCGCGTTCTCGCGGAGAGACCCGGGCTATGTGGACGATCCGGTGCACGGCTTTTCGGACGTGAACGCCGCGGATGTCGCCGGCGGTCGAGTCGGCGTCCTGTGGCTGCCTTCGGATACTGTCTCACTGAAGCTGAACGCGCTGGCACAGCGCCTTGAAGGGGAAGGCTCGCCAAGTGTCGACGTCGCATTGGCCGATTTGCAGCAGAGCCGCTTGCCGGGCAGCGGGTGGTACGACCGGAAAGTGCAAGCGTACGGCGCCACTCTCTCGGCGGGGTTCGGGCGCGCGGATTTCACCTCGGTCACGGGCTATAACTCGAACACATACCTGGACTCGCTGGACTTCGGATTCGGGCTCGGGAACGCGGCGCAGGCACAGTTCGGAGTCAGCGGCGTGGAGTTGCTGGCCGACGGCGACACAGACAAATTCACGCAGGAGCTGCGCCTGTCGGTACCGTTCGGCGAGCGTATCGAGTGGCTGCTGGGGGCGTTCTACACAGATGAAGACTCGACGCTCGGCGATATACGGCTTGCGGAAGATCCGGCGGACGGTCGCGTCGTCGGCACGCTGTTCCAGGCGCTGATCTCCTCGACGTATGAGGAGTACGCGGCTTTCACCGATCTCACGTACCGCTTCAACGACCGCTTCGACGTGCAGATCGGGGCTCGGCAGGCCGAGATCGAACAGACTTTTGCGCAAACCTCGATCAACGCCGCAGGCGTTCCAACCGTGATTCCGGAGCTGACGGTCGACTCCGACGCATTCACTTACCTCGTCACTCCACGCCTCAAACTCACTCGCGAGCTGATGCTCTACGCGCGGTTCGCGTCCGGATACCGCGCTGGTGGGCCGAATCTCTCACCGGGCGGCGTCGTTCCGCAGCAGTACGATCCCGACAACACGGAGAACTACGAGCTCGGATTCAAGGGCGAATTCCTCGATCGCCGGCTCTATGTTGACGCTTCGCTGTTCTACATCGATTGGCAGGACATTCAGGTGACTCTCCTGAGTCCCTCGTCCGTGATCTACACAACCAACGGGAACAGCGCTCGCAGTCAGGGCGTGGAACTCTCGCTCGGATTCACACCGACGGACAATCTCAGAATCTCCGGCTGGGTTGTCTGGAACGAGGCCGAGCTGGCCGAGAGCTTCCCCGCTGGCAGCACGGTCGTCGGAGTTTCCGGAGATCGCCTGCCGAACAGCAGCCGCTGGTCCGCTCATCTCTCCGCCGAGCAGGAATTCCCGTTGTGGGGCGACTTCACTGGCTACATCGGCGGCGCCGCCAGCTACGTCGGCGATCGGCTTGGCCCGTTCCGCGCTGTCGCGCAGCGCCAGGTCCTTCCGAGTTATACGCAGGTCGACTTGCGCGTCGGCATGCGCAATGCCCTCTGGACAATCAACCTCTTTGCAACGAACGTCGGCGACGAACGTGGAGCCGTGTACGGTGGCCTGGGCGCGAATCCGCCCACCGCCTTCACGTACATCCAGCCGAGGACGATCGGACTGTCACTGACCCGTGACTTCTGAACGCATGGGGCCCGTGCAGCGGCTCTTGCGACCTGAACAGTCGCCGCAGCCAACACAGTCCGCCGAGCACACCCCGAGCGTCACGCTACAACGGCACGTCCCGTTGCTGCTGCTGGCCCTCGCGCTGTCCGCGGCAGTCTACGCGCGGTACGCGATCAGCCCTCTGCAAGAGGCGGTTCGGACCGCGCTGTCGCTAACCGACAACCAGATCGGAGTTCTGCAGGGTCCTGCTTTCGCGCTGCCGCTGGTCATCGCGGCCGTCCCGATCGGCTTTATGGTCGATCGGTGGTCGCGAGTTCGGCTGCTGTTTCTGTTCGCAGCGATCACTGCATTGGGCACCGTGATCACCGCTCTCGCATCCAGCTTCGCGATGCTGCTCGTGGCTCGATGCATCGTCGGCCTGAGTGCCGCAGCGATTCCGATTGCCGTCCTCTCGCTCCTCGGCGATCTGTATCCCGTAGCTCAAAGAGGACGTGCGACGATGGTCGTGGTGATGGGCGAGATCGGCGGCGGCTCTGCCGTATTTGCGCTCGGCGGTGCACTGCTTGGGATCTACGGCTCTGAGCCTGACGCGTGGCAGTGGAGCATGATCTGGCTCGCTGCGCCGATCGTACTGGTGATGCTGCTGCTCATGTTGATGCGCGAACCTGCACGAGCGGATCGGATGATTGCGAGACCGTCCACGCGCACTGCCGTCGTGGAGCTCTGGCAATACCGCGCGGTGATCGCTCCATTGTTGGCCGGCAAGATCATCGTTGGACTTGTTGTGAGCGCCATCCTCGTGTGGGCCGGGCCTGCGCTGCTGCGGACCTTCGCGCTTTCGCCATCGCATGCCGGCGCCATCGTGGCCACCGTGCTGCTCATCGGCGGGCTCGCAGGTCCTGTCATCGGCGGCGTACTGGCGGACATGTGCCAACGCTCGGGCGGACCGCGACGCACGATGCTCGCCGTCAGTCTGCTCGCGCTGCTCAGCACACCGATGAGCCTGTTCGCCTTGGCGCCTGACGTTCCGTCTGCCTTTCTGATGCTGATCGCGCTCAAGACCGCATTCGGCGCGATTGCCGTGATGGAAACGACGCTCGCCACGGTCGTGATCCCGAATGAGCTGCGCGGGCTCTGCACGTCGCTGCTGATCGGCGCAACGGTGATCTTCGGTGTGGGCGTGTCTCCGGTGTTGGTCAGCCTGATCTCCGGCGCACTGGGTGGCCCGAGCATGCTTGGCAAGGCTTTGACGCTCATCTGGGCCATCGCGAGTGTTGCGGCCGCTGCGATATTTGCGTTTGGGAGCCGCCTCTTCCGGCCGGGTGCGCTGCAGCCCGCGAACCGTTAGCTCACGGCAGGCAGGCATGCGAAGTCCCGAAGTGAAGTCAGCGGCAAGTATCGTTCCGCTCGAAGGTCGCGACGTGGAGATGGCAAGGGACGGCCGCGGCGACCCACTGATCGTGCTCGAGTCCGGCCTGACGGACGATCTCTCGTCCTGGTCGTCGGTGTTTGCAGAACTGACACAGCGGAGCCGTGTGCTGGCCTACAGTCGCCCCGGTTACGGCCGCAGCTCGGCAGTCTCCACTTCGCGCGACCTGATGACGGAATCGCGGGAGTTGCGCCAGATGCTCGGGCAATTGAACGAGACTCCGCCTTACTTTCTCATCGGGCATTCTCTCGGCGGACTCATCGTGCAGGCGTTCGCAGCCTCATCTCCGCAGGATGTTTGCGGATTGATCACAGTGGATGCGCCTCACCCGGATCACATCGAACGCTTGTACCAGGACACATCTGGAGATGGCGAGGCGTTCCGGCGGAGGACCGCCGCGCTCGCCGGTGTTGCGCGCGAGGAACTCGCAGCGCTCGTCGCTCCTGCGGGCGGTCACTTCGCCGGCGAGGATGCGCCCTATGCCGGACCGATGATCATCCTGGCAGCCACGCAGAACCGCTTCGGATCGCAAGCTCATCAGGAACGCCGCGACGCGGGTGTGCGGCAGGTGGCCGCGCGCTACCCCCAAGCGGAGCTGCGGCGGATTCACTGCGGGCACTACATTCATCGCGAGCGGCCGCTGGCAGTGCTCGATGCGATCGACGAAGTTCTCGCGCGAATGCGCGCGAATTCCTAGCCGCGGCGCCGGCGTGTGCCATGTGTGACACCCTGATTGCATCTCCGCAGAGTACCGCCGAGCGCATCATGCTGTTCGGCAAGAACAGTGACCGACAGCGCAACGAGGCCCAATTCGTCGAATGCCTCCCGGCAGTCGATCATCCACGAGACGCCTCGCTCGAGTGCACATACCTCACCATTCCCCAGGTCCGCCACACTCACGCCGTGCTCCTCTCCCGACCCTTCTGGATCTGGGGCGCCGAAATGGGCGCGAACGAGCACGGCGTCGTCATCGGCAACGAAGGGCTACTGGCGCGAAGTCCGGCCGCTCGCAAAGAAGCGCTGACCGGCATGGACCTGCTGCGCCTCGCCCTCGAGCGCGCCGCGACGGCGGCGGAAGCGTCCGAGATCATCATCGGCCTGCTCGAGCGGTACGGCCAGGGCGGCAATTGCGGTCATCTCGCATCTGCCTACTACAACAATGGCTTCTTGATCGCGGATCCTAACGAAGCGTTCGTCCTCGAAACCGTTGAGAGGGAGTGGGTGCTCGAACGGGCGCGCGGCGCGCGCGCCATCTCCAATATCTACAGCATCGGTTGCGGAGCCGAGCGCAGGAGCTCGGGACTCCACGCGTTCTTGCGGGAGATCGGATGCGAGGACACTCAGCCCAACTACGCTGAGGTCATCGCCGATCCGCAGATGACGCACATTGGTTCCGCCGCGGGCCGCCTTGCACGCGCCACCTTTCTCCTCGCTTCCGCGCACGACCGGCTGCAGATCGCGGACGTCATTAGGATTCTGCGTGACCACGATCCTGGCGGACACAACGATGCAGAATGGGCGCCGAACACGTCCGCGAAACCCAGCCTGTGCGTTCATGCAGGAAGCGCCGAGCGGAGCGGCCAGACGACCGCCAGCCTGGCGTCAGAAATTCGCGAAAACGGTTCAGTCCATTGGGTCACTGCAAGTGCCGCGCCGTGCATCTCAATCTTCAAACCTGTTCTGCTCGACACGCCACTTCCCGCACACGGTCCCCGCCCGACGGGCCACTACGATCCAGAAGCGTTCTGGTGGCAGCACGAGCGCCTACACCGAACGGCCCTGCGTGCGGACTTCCGCCGATTTCTCAGCAGTGTATGCCACGAGCGCGATGCGCTCGAAGCCGACTTCCGACGTCGCGTGAGCGCTGTCCTGAACGGCGGCGATGCTGCTGAACGATCCGCGGTCATCGCCTCATGCTGGACCGACGCGCTCGAGACCGAAGACCGCTGGGTCGCGCACATCGGTCCCGCCGTGCATCGCGACGAACGTGCCTACGATGCGGAGTGGACCCGTCTCAATCGCATCGCCGGTTTCGAGTAATCAAGAGAGCGCCGGCTCCCTTCGTGCTCGGCAATCCGTGAGGCCATGATGGCTGCCAACGTGGGGCAAGGGGAGAGCCAAAGATATGATCTTCCCAGTAACCATCAGCAACAGGTCATTGCGCGTACCTTCGATCGAGAACTTGCCGCCATCAACAGGTTCAGTTCTTGAATTTCGTCTCTCCCTTGTAGGTCGACGCCAACTTCCACGCGAACAGGCTTTGAGCCGACTGCAGCGCATGCGCGCGGGCGATGTCGATCCAGAAGAATTCGAGCTGCGTCGGCGGCGCTGCACCGTCGTGCAATTCAGTCGCTTCTCAGCGAGCCGGCAGTGAGGCGAGAGGACGAGCCAGGAAGAACATGCGGCGCTGAATTTCATGGCGATATGGCGAGATGACGAGCCCCTAGTGCCGTCGCAGCCAATCGGACACCGCGCGTCCGATCGCCACTGGCTGGTCCTCCTGCATGAAATGCAAGCCTTGCCCGACGAAAGCAGTTTCAAGATTGCGGATGCGCGACGCATACCACCCGACGGCGCTGGGCGGCACGAGCACGCCCGACTCGGCATAGACCAAGAGGATTGGCGTGCGCGTTGAGCCCATGTAAGTCGCAATCTCATTCATTGCCTGCACCACATCCGCTGGCTCACTTGCGATCGGCACCTGCCTCGGCCACTCCAGCAACGGCTCGCGTCGTTCGGCATTTCAGATAAGGGCGGCGATACTCGCTCATCGCCTCAGCACCGAGCGCCCGGTTCACAAACTGGGGCAGGATGCCTTCGATAAACATGTTCTGTTCAATGACCATCGCGCGCCCCTGCACAGGTCCGGGGAGGAGGCGTCCGGCATCCACAGTGACTGGTCTGCCCGATGACAGTGCAGCGGATCGTTAGACCTCTTTGACGGTGAATGTGGCGGTTCCGGGAAGCGCGTTCACCCTTTCAGCGCCTGCCGCGGAAAGCCGATGCGCCTGGGGTCCGATGTAAAGCCCGCCACCGGGCAGCAGTGTCCACTCTTTTCGGATCCATGCCGCCAATTTCTGAAAGTATGGCTTCTTGATCCGCGCGAGGTCCTTGTGCCCCGTCGTCATCTGAATATAGCCTGCCACCAGATAGGGCTCTTTGTAATAAGGACGCGCAAACGCAAGCAGGGGATCCGTCGCGTCGCCGACGACTGGGAGCTTGCCATACGGGTGCAGCTCGCTCTTGGGCATCGGCGAAAGATAACAAAACGGCATCCGGCTCGGATCTTCGGGCAATTCCATGTCGTATGCAGCCGCCACCAGCGTCAGCCCGATTTTCTCCGCATAGTCACGCAGGGCTGCGTAGTCCTGCTCAGCCGCGTAAAAGGCCACGCTGCTTGTCATAGAGGGTCCCTCCTAACGAGCGGTGTTTCTCACCTGCACTGTTCCTGGAGCTGACCGGAGCGAGCGCTCAATCTGCCTTGCGGCCGTCAGCTCGTCAGGCCTCAGTAGGTTACCGGCACCATCCGGTCTCACAAACTGGTCACGTGAATGTCTCCAGAGAGCATCGCCCGGACGGTGACTGCGCGCTCCCGACAGGCGACGGAAAGCTAGGAGGCCCACCTTCAGTCCTTCAACGAATCGCCGCTTACGCGCGCTGTCCGCAATGAGTTCGACCGCAGCGAGCAAGCCTCTCACCGCACGTTCGCTCCAGCATAGCTACTTCTGTAGCCATCCCTATAAAATAATTGACAAGGTTCGGCGGCCTTGGATAGTTTTATGTAGGACATGCTACACAAAGAAGGCTGCGCCGGTCGGCGCACGATGTAAAACACGACTCAAGGGATGCAGGGCGTATGGCTGGACTCATCGATCGACGTGCGTTTCTGACGTTGGTGGCCATGGCGGGTGTGGGCGCCTGCGCGCAGCCAATCGCGCGTGTCAGCGGCAAACGCGTCGTGGTGCTTGGTGCGGGGCTCTCAGGTCTCGCGGCCGCATGGAACCTGACGAATCGCGGCTACGAAGTGCGAGTGTTCGAAGCGCAGGACATTCCTGGTGGGCGCGTGAAGACGATTCGCGCGCCGTTCAAGAACGGAGGCTACGCCGAGGCGGGCGCGGTACGAATCCCCAACAATCATGGCTATACCATGAAGTACATCAAGTTCATGGGCCTGGAGTCGAAGCTCGTCGCATATGAGGACGACGGCAAGCACCTCTGGTATCTGCAGGGCAAGCGATTCACCACACCCGAGCGTGAATGGCCGCTCGAGGGACTGAGTCAGGAAGAAAAGATCAATCCCCTTGCAATGCTGGGACGCTACTGGGGCCCGGGCTTTCAGGCCGTCGGTGATCCCACGCGGCCGGAGTTCCCGACGGCTTCCGCCTCGACGCTCGATCCTTACACGCTCGCTGAGTTCTTTCGGCGCAATGGCGCGAGCGATGCGTGGTTCAAAGTGTTTTTTGCTCAGGAGGGCACCATTGGGCGCGTCAACACACTCGCGGTCACGGCGCTGGAAGGCGCACCCAACGGTGCTGAGTTTACGAAAACGTATGGGCTCGTCGGCGGGAATGATCAACTTCCCAAGGCACTCGCCCGCGCGCTCGGCAAGCGGGTGAGCTACAACAGCCCGGTCGTGCGCCTGGCGCATCGAAGCGACGGCGTAACGGTGACTGTGCGGAATCGATCCGGCCAGCACGAAGTGCAGGCCGATCACTGTATCTGTACGCTGCCGTTCCCCCTCTTGCGGCAGGTCGAGATCACGCCCGCATTCTCCGAGCCCAAGATGAAGGCGATCGAGGGCTACGGGCTCGCTCCCATCTCTCGAATATATTTGCAGACCAAGACGCGGTTCTGGCGCAACGATCCGCTGGGCGCGCTCGGCGGGCTGAACATGGTAGGCACCGATACGGCGGCGGAGCGCATCTGGAACACGAGCCAACTCCAGCCGGATCCCGTCGGTTTGATGCAGTCCGGGTATCACCGCGCATGGTGTACGTGGACTCTAGCCGGCCGAACCTCGTGGACGGTTTCACCCGAAAAACGTTTACCGCAATGATCGAGGGTGTTCGCGAAGAGGCGATTGCAGCGGGCCTGATCCATCCGGAGCGCTTCGATGCCGGAATCCGGGATCTTTACCGAACGGCCGAAGCAGACGGTGTGTTCTGCTACACCTTCTTCAAGGGAGTCGGTGAGATGAAGCGTCGCCCTTGAAGCGGCGACAAGTACGCGACTCTTTGACCCACAATGCAACAGCAGCCTGATCAGAACTCCAGACGCCGGACCTGTGAGCTCAGCTGCCTCGCCTTGCTGAAAGAGGGCGAGTACCAGGGCGCGCGGACCCTGGAGGCTCGCATGGTGGGCGCGAGCGCGATCACACCGGCTCTCCAGCCGAGTCTGTTGAGAACGAAATTCAATCTCGCGAAAGCAGTGGCGATTGCATCATCTCGCTCCCAGATCACGGTTGAGTAGCGGGCCCTTTCTGAGTGATACCCAGCTCTGGATCGACGGTCGCTGCCATTGCCGACGAGCATAGGTTGCCAGCGCTTCTGAAACAGCATCGCCGTTCAACAATAACCGGTTCAGCATCATCGTCAGTTCGACATCTGCGATGCTCCATTGAGAGACAACATGACCGGTGCCGTTGCTAAGAAGGGTGTCGGCCACGAAGAAGAGCTTCTGAGCCGCTTCGTTTGCTGCAGCCGACAGTGACGCAATAGCCGGCTCTTCGAAGATGACGCTGGTGGGTCGCTCTGTGCGCAAGGGTATCAGGTCGCTGCGGAGCCATGCTTGTACCTGGCGAACTCGGGCCCGCTCACGAGCGTCGCGGGGATACACCGGCGCGTAGGTCGGACTTGGGAAGTGCTCCTCCAGATACTCTGTGATTGCTGAGGACTCGGACAAAGCGAAGCGGCCGTGGACGAGCGTGGGGACCTTGGCCGTGAGCGACAGCTGCTTGTACGCGGGCAACGCCTGCTCGCGCGCTGAAAGATTCACCGTTCGCAGACTGAAGTCCAACCCCTTTTCTTGCAGCGTGACAAAGACCGACAGGGCATACGGACTGTGAAGTCGGGCGTCAACATAGAGCGTGAGGCTGTCGCCGGTCATTCGTCCTGCGTCTTTCAGAAGGGGAGGGCTCTGTGCGACGAGAGTATCCGTCGCGCGTGAAGCTCGATCAACATATCTGCTAACTATCAACCGATATGTTGACAGTCCGCGGGTTGCTTGATATGAAAGGCATGTCATGAGCATGAAAGCCAGACTGCGCGTCATCTCTGCAGGATCCGATCCGGCGCACGCTGCTCCAGCGTGCTCGAAGGGCAGGCGCCGCCGCTGTGGGAGCTCGCCGCGACATTCGACGTCTCGCTCCAATGCGTGGAGTACTCGAGTGAGGCTTGGCGCCGCTGGCAAGGCAAGGATCACAGCGTCAGGACGATCTTACCAACGAAGTCGCGGCCCGCAGGCAGCAGTCCAATTCCACAGGATCCGCTCCTTCTGTACGCTTGGCGGCACTTAGGCTGGGCTGCGCCTTCGACATTGACTGGAGTACCCGTGTGCTTCGTACGAGTCCCGATGTCAGTAGTGAGATGCGGTGGCAAATGAGACGGCGTTATCGGCGTGTACTGCTCGGTGTCGTTGCTCTTGGGTGATTCGGCTCCGTACGGATATGAGCGCTTACCTCGCAACAGTGAATGCTTTCCTGGAACTTACAAGCGGCGCCGGGGCCGATATCGCCGCCGCAATGGACCTGCTCACCGACGATGTGCAGTTCATTGGTCCTTTGATGCAAACCTCCGGAAAAGATGAATACGCATCGCTTCTGCGGCAACTCTCGCCAACCCACGCTGCGGCAAGAGTGTTGCAACAGTTTGTTCAGGACGAGAACGTTTGCTCGATCGACGAGTTCGTGCTGCGCACTCCGTCGGGAGGACCGCTAACCCTGGTCATGGCGGAGTGGTTTCGGCTCCAGGGCGGCAAGATTGCGGAGCATCGTGTTTTCTACGATCCGCGAGACTTTGCCGCCGCATTTCGGGTTCGCGCCCTGAGGAGGGGGCCCTGATGATCCGCCGGACGAGGCGAACGCGGGGACTTGTGTTCGTGCCGTACATCGGATCACGAATCTTCTGCATCCTTCATTGGTGAACAGCGCCCGTATGCGGGAGGCGCCGGGGATCAGTTTCAAACGTCCACAATCCACAGTGCTCGCGGACTTTCGCGTGGCCTATGTCGATGCTGCCAGAGGAGCTTCGTTCCAAAGACATGCAACCTTCGCCGCGCTTCCTGCGTCGGAAGCGGTCTCCCTGGTACGGATGTCGCAAGACGGATTCCTGTCACTCCAGATACGTTGTACTCACTCGCGTCTCTGAATCTTTGAGGTTGGACGTGAAGAAGGGATTCTCGGAAGAGCAAATCATCGGTTTCCTGCGCGAAGCGGAGCGTGGGGTGGCGATCAAGGATCTGTGCCGTCGTCACGGGTTCTCAGAGGCGAGCTACTACCTCTGGCGCAGCAAGTTCGGTGGCATGGACGTGTCAGATGCGAAGCGCCTCAAGGGCCTCGAGTCGGAGAACGCGCGGCTGAAGAAGCTGCTGGCCGAGTCGATGCTGGAAAACGAGGTGAGCCGTGAGGCGCTACGAAAAAGTGGTAGGCGCACCGGCTCGGCGGGAGCTGGTGCGGTGGATGCAAGGTCAGGGGTTATCGGAGCGGCACGGGCTGGAGGTCATGCGCATGAGCGCCAGCGCCTTGCGCTATCAGCCACGAGCAGATCGCAACGTGAAGCTGCGAGAGAAGATTGTGGCGTTGGCCCAGCGACATCGCCGCTATGGCGCCGAGATGATCTACCTGAAGCTGAGGCAGGCGGGCGAGCTCGTCAACCACAAGCGCGTGGAGCGTCTGTACGCGCTGGAGAAGCTGCAGGTGCGACGCCGGCGCAGGAAGAAGATTCCGCTTTCCGAGCGTCAGCCATTGGTGCGTCCTGGAGCCGTCAACGAGGTGTGGTCGATGGACTTTCTGTTTGATCGCATCGGCTCGGGTCGTTCGCTGAAGTGCCTGGCGATCGTCGATGACGCCACGACTGAGTCGGTGGCGGTGGTGACCGAGCACAGCATGGGCGGCAATCACCTGACGCGAGTGCTCGACCAGATCTGCTATCAGCGCGGGCGGCCTGCAGTGATCCGCTCGGACAACGGGCCGGAGTTTGTCGGCAAGGCGATGTTGAACTGGGCGTACCGCAACGGCATCACGCTGCGCGCCATCGAACCGGGCAAGCCGAATCAGAATGCCTATATCGAGTCGTTCAATGGACGAATGCGTGACGAGTGTCTGAACGAGCACTGGTTCACGAGCCTCGAGCATGCCCGCGCCGTAATCGAAACGTGGCGACGCGAGTACAACGAGGAGCGACCGAAGAAGTCATTGGGCGGGCTCACGCCCGCCATGTACGCGAAGCAGTTGGCCAGCAAGGCCGTTACAATCCCGGAAAACTCCAAAGCCGACCGCTACTGAAAGCGGGGGGACGTCGGAGCCGCCTCGATTTGGTACCGAAACTGGAACCGATGGGCAAGGATGTGGCACCGATAGAAAGACTTACTGATGCACGTATTCGATCCCTATTGAAGCACCCCCGCACCGAGGAGGAGATCTCACGATGAGTACTCGAGCAGAGAAATGTTCGCGCTTTGAACGGATGCACAAGGATTCGGGTACTTTTGTGATTCCGAATCCCTGGGACATCGGCTCGGCGAAACTTCTCGAGTCAATTGGTTTTCATGCGCTCGCTACCACGAGCGCCGGGTTTGCGTATGCCAGAGGACGAAGCGACGGACGCGTAACGCTCGAGGAAGTCTTGGCTCACTGCGAGGATTTGGCCAGGGAGACCAGCATTCCGATCAATGCCGACTTTGAGAATGGCTTCGCGGATGGTCCGGACGATGTTGCACGTAACGTGATGAGAATCGCAGAGACCGGGGTCGCCGGCTGCTCCATCGAAGATTTCGATCGCGAAACTCAGACGCTTTATGACTTTACGTTGTCGGTTGAACGCGTGGCGGCCGCTGCAGAAGCTATTGCGAAACTCGGTTACCCCTTTCAACTCACGGCGAGAGTCGAAAACCTATTGAGGGGTGAGAATGATCTCGACAACACGATTCTGCGGCTACAGGCCTACTCCAAAGCAGGTGCGCACGTTTTGTATGCTCCCGCTCTTACGAGGATCAGTGATCTGCAGATCGTGCTGCGCGAGATCGACAAGCCTTTCAATGCATTGGGCCCGTTCTTTCGAGGGTGTGGCGTCCGAGAGCTTGCTGCTGCAGGCGTGAAACGAATCAGCGTTGGCAGTGCGTTGACGTGGGCAACAGTGGGCAAATTGCTCCAGAGCAGTAGAGCGCTACTCGAAGGCAAGTTCGACTGGATCGATGGAGCCCCGTCAGGCGACGAAGTCTACGGCCTTTTCAAGACCTGACACGATTCGTCGCCCGGCAAATAGTGCGAGTCGCTCGGATCACCCATGTTCGCGTTGGTTGAAGACTCGATCCATCCGCCTGGAGCGTTCCAGATAAGAGCAGGACGTTGGCGCAATTGGAATTGACCAGGCCTCATCGGGTGGCTCGGCGGGACTGCTCCTGCCGCTGTCCTCGACGACCATCTTCCTCACCTATCCCGTCTCGCATCAGGGCCGCGCAATGGGGGCGATAAACTTCTTTGCTGTCATGGCTCCTGCGGTCGGCCCCTATCTCGGCGGTGTGCTGCTAGACGACAGTGACTCAGTGACTGGCGGTATGTTTTCTATCTGTCTGTTCCGCTGAGCCTCATCAGCATTCCCATGGCAGTCTTTTTTCTCGGTGAGAGAGGCAAGGAGCAGCAGCCAGCCACTGTGTCGAGATTCGATTTCGTGGCTTTGACGCTCCTTGCCGTGACCGTTACGTCATTGTTGATTTGCCTTGCGAAAGGCGAGGAATTCGGATGGTTGTCTACGAAAGTGCTATCTGGTTTTCTGCTCGCCATCGTGACCTTTTGGCTGTTTTTGCAGCGTCAAGCGCTATCACCAAATCCGCTGCTGAATCTGAATCTGTTTCGATATCGCAATTATTGTGGCGCGGCGATCCTCGCCTTCGTATTCGGTGCCGGGCTGTATAGCTCTGCTTACCTGCTCCCGTACTTTCTACAAGACATCCAAGGCTTGACTGCCACCAATGCCGGTTTGGCGTATTTGCCCGGCGGCATCCTGGTCGGTTTCGTGATGCCGATCAGTGGCAGACTCGCGGACAAGATCCACCCCGCACCCATGGTCATCGTTGGTCTCGTGATCTTCGCCTGGTCAAACTACCTGATGCGGTCATTCGATTGGTCCACGTCCTGTATCATGTTCGTGGTTCCATTTATCATTGGACGCATTGGTCTGGCAGTGATCATTCCGCCCCTGAACACTTCGATACAAAGTCGATGCCGCCAAACTTGGTGAGCGGAGGGATCGGTGCATCGCTGTTCTTTCGCCAGCTGGGTGCATCGTTCGGAGTGAGTGCTGCATCTGCCTATTTCGCTATAAGAGCGTCGGACTATCTCGACGCGTTGAGAGCAACGCAGAACCCAGCCAATGCGATGCACTATGAAACCGTCGATGCAGTAGCGAATGCGATATCGAGCCTGAGTATCGGCGGTGAGCTCGAAACCAACATGGTATCGGTGCAGGCGCTTTCTCACGGCCTGATGCAAGTGGCGAAGACTTTGGCATATCAAGATGCATTCGTTGTCACAGCGCTGGTCTTTCTGACCGCGGTCCTTCCTGCTTGTTATCTAACTCATACGCGGCACGGCGCCAACAGCTAGCAGCCTGCCGCCGGAGCTCTTGCTCGAACGACCAAAAGTTATCTAAGTGCAGCGGATCAGGAGCAGCCTGCGTATTCGCATAGTTGCTCGATTCAGTTCAAACTCATGGCCATCTTGCGTGGATGTCATTTGCGATCTCGCAGCGGAAGTTCGATGGTTCGTTGGAAGGAGCACAAATGAATTCAGGAATCTCTCCGCTCACTGCCGCTACATCGAGCAATCCATATCCATACTACGAACAGCTGCGTACCAAGTTGGGCCTGCATTTCGACGACGACTTGAATCTTTGGATTGCGACAAGCGCTTCAGATATCAGCTTGATCCTTGCGAATCCGTCCTGTCGAGTGCGGCCGGCTGATGAGCCCGTTCCGAAGCCCATTCTGGGATCTGCGGCAGCCACCGTGTTTGGCAATTTGGCCCGCACGAACGATGGACCAAAGCATCAAGCGCTGAAGGGTATGGTCAGCTCCGTTCTGGAAACGCTGAGCCCATCGCAGGTGAGAAAGAAAGCTCAGTACTGGTCTGCGCGACTCTATCAAGAGCTGAGCCCGCATAGGATCGGTCCGGGTCTGACGTCGTTTTGCTATCAGATCCCCATGTGCGTGATGGCTGATTTAATTGGCATAGACCGCGCGCAGTTCAAAGAAGTGATCGGTTGGATCGACGCGTATTGCCGGTGTGTCGCAGCCGGCGCCTCTCAAGAGCAAATTCAGTCAGGGCGCGAGGCAGCCGCGTCTTTGCTCGAGTCCATCCGGGCATGCATGGCGCGTGCGGAAGGTGAGCAGACGAGGAACGGCCTGATAGGCGCGATGCTCGAGGCGGCCAAAGTCGACGCCAGTATTACATTTGACCAGATTGCGGCCAATTGCATAGGCCTGCTGACGCAGGGTTATGAGGGAAATGCGGGGCTCATCAGCAACACGCTACTGCTGCTGGCTCAGCGACACGACCTGCAGAAGCGCGTGACGTCTGATTTGAGTCAAACAGAAATGCTAGTTCGCGAATCGGGGAGATTCGATCCCGCCACGCAAAACACACGTCGCTTCGTTGTAGATGACGTCGAAATCGCCGGCAAAGAAGTACGCGCAGGTCAGGCGATACTACTCATCGTTGCCGCAGCGAATCGCGATCCTGCGGCGAATCCGCACCCAGACTCCTTCGATATTGAACGAGAGAATGCCGCGATATTTTCGTTTAGTGCGTCACGGCATGCATGTCCCGGGCAGATTGCCGCAGAAACCATAGCCGCGACCGCGACGGCACACCTTCTGGAACGGAATATTGACCTGAGTCGAGTGGTGCAACCAACGAAGTATCGAAATTCTATAAACACGCGCGTGGCGGAGCTGGTCATGGCCTGACTTGAGCCAGATACCGCCTGAACGGTGGACCGCAGCGGCGGTTGAAGCTCGGCCAGTTTCCGGGAATTCCTGCCGAGGTTGCTTGTTCCCGCAGGCCGAGAATGCGCAATCGTGCGCAGCGCAACCGGCTATCGTTTCAGACGGGTATCGAACGTGTTCGATGGCGGCTATGCAACCGCTTCGTGGATGGCGGTAGACCCGTCGCGCCGACACGAAGTGCCATCGACAACAGCAAACAGCTGCGCGAGCTGAGTGGTGAGCGGCAACGGACCCATGCCCCAGCCAAACGAGCGGGAACAGCTCTCTCGATGCGTTCACTCCATTTCCAGAATTCGTCCAGCCACATCGCGGCGGCATGATATTTTGATATTTGTTCGAATGGGCTGCGGTACCACCTTGAGCCGGACATCCTCAGGGCCCTCCGAAGACACTCGTGGAACAGAGTGGAACTCCTCAGCATCGTTTACTACGTGCAGAGACGTATTGATCACGATCAACTGGAACCGGGATGATCTTGCGGTTCCAGCTCTTCCGTGGCTGTTCGTGGAACTCGCTAGTTGGCCGGGATGAGGGGATTTGGGGTGTTCCTGCAGTCCGGGTGCGCGTGCGGGAGATGAGGCGCAGCACAACTGCTACTTGGGCCGTGGCCCCGATCCTGCGAAGGCGCACGGAACGTCAGGCCGTCACCTCGTGATGAATCGCGTACACGCAGGTCAGAAAGTCGCGATTGCGGTGATTTCGATACTGCTTCTCCAGAGTCATGCCGAGCTTCTCGGCGATGCGCCTGGATGGGCGATGGTCGCTGGCCATGTAGCTGCATAGTCTTCTCAAAGCCAGAACCTCAAAACCATACTTGACCACCGCGGCCGCGGCTTCGTGGGCATAGCCCCGTCCCCACGTGGATTTATCGATCCGGTATCCCACCTCGTACTCTTTCTTGCCGTCGATGTCCTGGATAGTGATGCCACAGTCGCCGATGAACTCGCGGCTGACGTTCTCGATTACTGAAAAGCGGCCGTAACCATGGCGGCGATGAGTTTCGATGCTCTGGCGAATCATGGCCGCGACCTGTTCTTCCGAGTAGACCTGTGGGTAGAAGCTGATGGTCTCTCGATCGCCCAGGACAGCCAGAGCATCACGAAGGTCTGCCTCCTCGTAACGACGCAGCCAAAGACGACTCGTTTCAATTTTCATGCTTCTCGACGATGACCGGCTCGCGACAAAGGTCGTGCCAGCCTGCGATGGCAGAGTTGAGGCGTTCGTTGAAGGGCGGCCTCAATTGTGTCATCGAGCCCATATCTGCTGCCAGGTTGCTTGGAAGACGCGATTTGCCTTGTTCCTGCAGTGGCCGTGCGAGTGCGGGTAAGGTAGCGCGGTGACGTCTGTATTCGATCCAGGAGCGGGCGCTGCTGGCGCTCGAATTGAGACGTCCTATCTCTCCTCTGCAAAGACATATTCGTGCTGGCCATCGCGAATGACGAGGCGGCGCTCGCCGTCTTGATCCGCGACGGCGAACTCGTACCCATCCTCGCCGGGAGAGATGGTGACGAACGTTATGCGGCCTTCTTGATCACGCCGCGTCGCCACTTCACTTCCCCAACCGCCGAAATCGAACCCGATCGCGCTGCCTTCGTGGCGTACCTCGAGCCTGCCCAGTTCAGCGCTGCGGTAGCGGGGTGCAAGCTTCGCCGCCGCATTGGGATCGGCCGGCACGATGAGCTGGGGGCGCTGCTCGGCAATCGCGGCGCGCGCTCTTGCGGCCTGGGACCTCAGGTTCTCAGCGGCGATCGGCTGGCCGTCGAACAAGACCTCGAGCAATCTGCGGCGGAACGCCGAGCGCAGCAGCGATCCTGTGTCCGAATTGATCAGAATGACCGCGCCGACGCCATGGTCGGGCAACCAGATCATGTCCGATCGGTAGCCGGCCGTACTGCCGCCGTGGTGGATGACCGGCACGCCCCATTGCCGGTCGATCTTCAGCCCCATGCCGTAATACTCATTGAGGCCCTCCGTTACTTGCGGCCTGCGACGGGCCAGAAGCATGTCCTCTCGGATGTAGCGCCGGCCATTGGACAGCCGCCCGCCATCGAGCTCCATCCGCACATAACGGAGCATGTCGCGAACATTGCTCCAGTGATTGCCGGAAGGGCGCGTCGAGATCGCCGCGTAATTGAGGCCCTGGATTGCGACGCGTACATCACCGTCGACATCCAGCCCGTGTCCCGCCGCGTGATTGCCAGCGAGCGCCCGTCGGAAGTCGGCGGTGGTCGCGTTCATGCCGAGCGGATCGAATACCAGCTCCTGCATTGCTGCGTCATAGGCGGCGCCGAGCTCGCGCCGTGGATAGAGGACATGCCCGCCGAAAAAGCCGGCCGCCGCCGCCATCAGGTTGGAATATTGGTAGGTGTCGCCAAACGCGCTCGTCGGCTGCGCGGTGGACAGCAGCCGCATTATCGACGCGGCCGTTGCGTACTCGCCGTCGCCTTCGAACAGCCACTCATAATCCTGCCTTGGCATGCCGGTGCAGGCGCAGATCAGCTGGCTCACGCGCACCCGTCGAGTGGTTTCCGCGTTGCCAAGCCGAAATTCCGGCCATGCCGACGCAACCGGAGTGCCCCAGTCAAAGTGGCCGGCCTCGACCAGTTTGGCGAGCATCAGCGTGGTCAGCGCCTTGCCGTTGGATGCGATGTTGAAAAGTGTGTCGGCTTCGACCGGGTCGGGACGACCGAGTTCGCGCACCCCGAAACCGCCTCCGAACACGACTTCGCCATCCTGGATGAGGCCGAGCGCAACGCCGGGGATGTCGTACTCCTCGCGCGCGATCTCAATCAGCCCGGTGAGTTGAGCAATGCGCGCCGCGTCAAGGCGATGGGCTGGCTGCCCGGCGAAGGTTTCGCGCTCATAGCCTTTCGGCAGCAGCGAGCTGAAGATCACCTCGAGCTGAGCGTCCCGTCGCTCGGCGACCGCCTCGCTGATGTCTCGGATCACGATCGTCCAGCGTTCGCCCTTCCGCAAAGCAAGCGCGGAGGCCTCGCGCGACTCATCAGCCGGACTTTCATACTGATATAGGATGGTCTGCTCCCAGCCCTCGCGTGCCGGCCGGTCCGCGCGGCGCGCCGTCGCCGAGAAGCCGGGCCGGTAGATCGCCCAGGCAGCGACGAGGGCGGCGTCGGCGTCGCCGGTCCCGCCGTCGACGATCGCGATGTACGAATCTCTCTCGGGAGCACCGAGAATGATGCCGCCGCTGTCGCTCCGGATCGACCAGCCTTTCGGGGTCACGAATCGCGTGCCGTTCGGCAACACCTGCGACGTGTCCGCTTCTGCCGTTGCGCTGACGCTCGAAGAAACGGACGCCGGTTGACCGGCATCGGCCGAGGCCACGATCGCTTGTTGCTCATGCGCGCATCCCGTCAAGAAGATTGCAGCAGCCGTCCCGCCTATCCAGCCAAGGCGCATAGCGCGATCTCCTACTCCTACTCCTGCTCTCAGATTTCCCGCGCGTGCGCCCTGCCTCCGAAGTGCATGAGCTCAGCAAGTGAAGCGGAGGTCTCCGCAGTCGCTGCTTCCTGCAGCACCTCCTGAACGCACCGCTCCGCCGACTCGAGCGCACCGTTTTGATAGGCGAGCCAGGGGGAGGTGTGTTCACCGGCGAAATGCACACGCCCCTCTGCACGCCGGGCCGCCGGCCACATCCACGTGAACTCGCCGGGCTTCATGAATCCGACTGCGCCCTTCGCCCACGGATCCTCGTGCCACACCTTGTGATAGGACGCGACAACCTGATTCGGAAGTTCCGGAAGTAACTGTGCCATACGCGGGATCCACGCCGACACCCGCTCGTTCGGCGCAATGCGCGAGAAGGCGAGGGCGTTCTCATCGAACATATAGGACTGCACCATCCCCATGACGCGATCCGGTTGGTGTTGACTCGTGTTCCAGATGCGCTCCACCGGCGTATCGGTGCCGACCATGTTTAGCCCGCCGAGGGCACCCAGCGGATCGTTGCGCCAGAAGCGCGTCCTGGTCTGCAAATAGACGCGAGAGACGGCAAGGAGCCCGTACCCCTCGATCGCCTTCATCTTGAGCTCGGAGAATGCGGGCGTGATCTCGACCTGCCGCAAAACCGGGAAGGGCAGGGTACAGATGCAGTGATCGGCTCGCACTTCGTGCTGGCCGGATCGGTTCCGCACCGTCACCGTCACGCCATCGCTTCGATGCGCCAGGCGCACAACCGGGCTGTCATAGGTCACCCGCTTGCCAAGCGCGCGGGCGAGCGCCTTGGGAAGCTGATCGTTTCCGCCGATGAGCCCATACGTTTTCGTCCACTCACCACCGTTCGGCGCGCCTTCGAGCGCCGTCATCGCGAGTGCGTTGACGCGCCCGATCGCGCCCTCGGTGGCAAAAAGCACCTTGAGCCAGGCATCGCTCGCACCATTCTTCCGAAAGAACTCAGCGATCGTGTAACGGTCAAGCGTCGCTGCGGAAGGCGTCGGGAACTCCTCGCGCGTGGGATCGCCGACGGCCTGAAAGCCGGGACCCCAGTAGCGGCCCAGCATCGCAAGGGGGTTTGTCTTTTCTTCCGGGCCCAGTCCCGCGAGCGGCCACTCACCCTGTGGCGTCGTGAATCGCTTGCCCTGCAGATACCAGAGGTGTTTGCCGTCCTCCTCATATGCAACGAGCTTCGACTCGAGGCCCATGAGCTTGATGTACTTCAGGGTATAGCGATGATTGTTGGGGATGCGTAACGCGCCCGCCTCGGCGTAGCCCCCGTTCTTGAACGGCGCGCGAATCGTCTTCACGCGTCCGCCAGGAATGTCCTGCGCTTCGAGCACACGCACCTCGTAGCCGTGTTGCATCAGATTCCACGCGGCCGCAAGACCTGAGAGCCCTGCGCCGAGTATGACGACGCGTTTGCCGCTCGCGCGTGAGATCGGCCGCGCCGCGGCGTCCACACCGGCCATTGCCAGCAGCGTTAGAAACGCACGTCGATCGACGAATCCAGCCATACGTTCTCCTTTCAAACGTTGAAACGCAGACACAGTGGTCCCGAGGTCAGAGGGGGTATTCCCACGCAGAACAAGCGTAGCATCGTTATGTAGTGTGTACTATAGAACGAACGGGAATCGCGAACCGATGTTGACCATGTGCAGCAGCCATGGCATCGTTTTGTAGGTACGACTACAGAAACTAAGTGCTTCACAGTGCATCGCGGCTTCGTTGACATTCATTTTCACGGACAGGGTGGGCTGGATGTCACGAGCGAGGACCTGGAGGATCTGCTGCGGCTGTCCCGCGAGTGAAGAAGCAAGCCGTGGCCGGGTTTCTCGTCACATTCACATCGTCGAAGAAGGCAACTATTGATAGTCGGCCAGCGAACATGCGCTCAGGGGGTCATATGAAGTCCTTCGCGTGGTCCGATCTAGCGACAGTCATCGCCGCCAGTGTGATGCTGGCCGCCTCCCCGCTGCGGGCCCAGGACTCCACGCCTCCGGCGGCAGCCGCCACTGACGATCCCTTCGAATGAGCACATCCGCAACCTGCTGGCCGAGCGCATGGGGCACAACGGCGTTGGCACGGTCGTCGGCGTGATTGAACCGTCGGGGCGGCGAGTCGTCGTGTTCGGTCGCAGCGGTGCAGCCGATGGCCGGCCTCTCGACGGCGATACGGTCTTTCAGATCGGTTCAGTCAGCAAGGTGTTCGTGGGATTGCTGCTCGCCGATATGGTCCGACGGGGCGAGGTGGCTCTTGATGATCCAGCGCAGAAATACCTTCCGTCCGGCGTGAAGATGCCCCAGCGCGGCCGGCCGATCACGCTGCTCGATCTGTCCACTCATCGCTCGGGACTGCCGTCCATGCCGGATAATTTCCAGCTCGAGGCCGACCCGAATCCCATCGAAGCCTATTCGGACGACGACCTGTGGCAGTTCCTTTCGCACTACCAGCTCACGCGCGAGCCGGGGGAAAAGTTCGAATACTCGAACCTAGCCGTCTCGCTGCTGTGGCGCTTGCCCGCGCGGCGAGCAGGGAAGAACTACGAGTCTCTGTTGAAGGAAAGGGTGCTGGAGCCGCTCGGCATGCGCAGCACTGCGATCACGGTGAGTCCGGCGATGAACGCGCGCCTTGCGCCAGGCCACGACCGCTACCTGCAGCCCGTGTACGCCTGGGAGATGAAGACGCTGCAGGCCTCGGGTTCGCTTCGCTCCACCGCGAACGACATGCTGCGCTTTATCGGTGCCTATCTGGACGAGCCGCGCACGCGGCTTGCTGATTCGATGGGGCTGCAGTTGCGCACGCGTTTCCCGGAGCACGGGCCAGTTGCACTCGGCTGGGGCGTGCAGAAGATTGGCGAGCGCGAACTCTACGCTCATGAGGGCGGCAAGACGGGGTATCTGTCCGCGGCGTCGTTCGATCCGCGCACGCGCACCGGCGTCGTGGTGCTGCAGGACGCGCGCACGGAAGACCGTCCGACGGCGCTCGCGCTTCACCTGCTCACCGGGCGCGTTGCCGCCTGCGCCCGAAGCGCCGGCGCCGAAGCCGGTCGTGCGGCTTGCGCCCGAGATCCTGGAGCGTTACGCCGGCCGCTATCGCGGCAAGGATGGCATCGTAAGGGCGCTCCACAAGCGCGATCACCTGCTGGTCTCAAATCGCGAGGGCGATGAGGGCCTTGAGTGCCTCGCCACCGGCGAAAGGGAGTTCTTTTACAGCCCCGGAAACGACGAGATCACGTTCGAAGTTGACGGTAGTGGTGTCGTCACGGGCATGCGCATCTTTGGTGACGGCAAGGTTGCGGGAACCTTCGATCTCGCGCTGTGGATCGACGACGGCCGCCCGCGCAAATGAGCGGCTCCGTTGGCGCAGCCCAGATTTCGGAAACTTATGATTGAGGCCCTGATGAATCGACGTCCTCTGCTCGCCGCGGCCGCTTCCCTGATCGCGGGCCGCTGTTCGGATGCCTCGGGAGAGAGCGCCAATTTTCGCGAGGCCGCCGAATCGATCAACAAGACGTTCGCGCCAATCATTACCATCGCGCTGAGCTCGACAGCGACGTGTACCTGCAAAGGACAAGACGCCCTACAAGACTCACGTCGGGATTCGATTGCGCGATCAGCGTTTCCGCACAGGGGCGAAGTGTGAGGGGCCGCTCTACCACTTAGAGCTTACCGCGCGCTCGGTCGGCTTGTAGGTGCGGCTGAGAAGGAGGCGGAACGATAAGCGTAGAAACGTCAAAGCGGGCGCCTCCGGGGACGCCGGACGCAACCGTTTCCTTGTACAAGGGTCTGCTTGTTTGGTTCGACTTTCCTTCTGTTGAGCTGCGGAGTGGCGATGAACTGTTGCGCGAAGCGCGCAGGCGCTTCCGCCAGAACTCGGGCGTGTATGAATGGCTCATCGACCTTGTCACGTCGCCTTAGGCCGCTACAACGGCGAGCCTGTCTACGAGGCGGCACTCTGAGGAGTATCACCGAAGAAGCCGGCCCTTGAAACAGACCCTCGGCGGAGACAACTGCGAGGTCACTCCTGAGATCGCGACGCTGCCGTCTGCGCCTTTGAGAGCCCAGCCGAACCGCAGTCACCCATGGTGCTCGTCAATCGCACTCGTGCGCTCGCACCGATACGACGGACAGGCCTGTGCGGATTCGGGTTGGGCCTCGCCAACGTGCCGGCGCGCGGCCACGGCGTGATCAAACGACACCAGGCGTTTGCAATGACACTGACATGTTGAGATTGCAGCGTTCTCTTCAGGGGTTATATAGTGCAGCCTACAAAACTATGGTGGATGAAGGCGGTCGCGAAGTCTCCCCTTGAGATGCAGCGCTTCCGCCCTTGCATGGGCGACGAGAAATCGATCACACGCAAAGTATTCATCTACTGCGTGCGCGACGGCCAACTGCTGGTGTGTCGGCACCTTGATCTTCCGCCCGACGAGGTGGGTATCCAGGTCCCGGGCGGTTCTATCCGCAAAGGCGAAGGAGCACGGGCAGCGGCGTTGCGGGAGATTCGGGAAGAGACGGGATTCGACGCCTTTCAAATCATCGGCAGCCTCGGCTGCGCCGCATACGATGTCTCGCCCTATCGCAATGAAATTCAACGCCGCATGTTCTTCCTGGCTCGTCCGCTCGCCTCACTGCCGGCTCGCTGGGAAGCGGCGGAATTGCACGACGGCGCAGCGCCGCCGACGTGGCTGGAATTCTTCTGGATCGACATCGCCCGCGCGCACGTGCTGCAGTCAGCTCAAAGCCTGTTCGTGTGGAAGTTGGCGTCGACCTACAAGGGAGAGACCAAATTCAAGAATTGAACCTGTTGATGGCCGCGACAAGCGCTGTGCGGAGGGAGTCGGACAGGCGCTGCTTCGGTGGGCCTTGCGCACGGATGTAGTACTGGGCCTGGCTCCCTAAACGAGGGGGTGACTGCGGATAAAGTCAATCGGCATACTGAGCGCTTAGCTGCGACTGAAGAAGCGTTTGGGATTCTCTACCGTGATGGCATGGATTTGCTGCTGCGATACGCCGATTTGCCTCAGATAGGGAATCGTCTTGCGAATGGTAAACAGCATGCCATCCGGGTTGACTTTTTCCCGTTCTACGTCGCCGTGCACCCAGTCGTTCGAGAGGAATATTTGGTCGACGAAGCCCGCGTCCACGAGTTGTTTGATGCAGTCTGCCCGTTTTTGCCAAGGCAACGTCGCCCCGGGCGCCATTCCCCAGAATGTATGGTCCATGCCGAGTGTGTAGCCACGCTTGGCGAGACCGATGAGGTAGTTCATATCATCGGTGTCGTCGCTGTGGCCGAGCGATACTCTTGCGGGACTCACGCCCTCAGCGTCGAAGATTTCGGCCTGCTTCTCACCGGCGCGGCGGCGTGAATTCGAATGTGTTTCAATGGGAACTCCGGTGGCCTTGCTGGCGCCCGCTGCAGCCTTGAAAACTTTCTCTTCGGTGCGCGTCATGATGTCAGAGCGGGCTGCAACCTTGATGACACCCGCTTTGATGTCCGTGTCCTCGATACCCTGCTCGATTTCCCGGATAAAGAACTCTGTGATCTCCTCCAGGGTTCGTGCATCGTAGGATTCAGGTGCAAACATGTGCTGGCCCGTGGCCGCCACGATGCGCATTCCAGACTTGCGGGAGATCTCTTCGCGGTAGCGAATGTCGCGCTCGATATCAAAGGTGGTGACATCGACTACAGTATCGATGCCGGCATCTCTCGCCTCCTTGAGCTTGTCGACGGCGTCGGCGACGGAGCCCGCCCTGCTGCTGAAAATCTTCTCCGAGCCGCTGCCTACGTGTTCATGGGTCAAAGTGAAACCGAGCTTCGACGCATCGATGGGTCCCAGCACAGTTTGAACGACACCACTGCGCGCGACCTTTGGACCTACCTCAGGTCCACCTATATTGGCATCGGCGTTCGAAGCGTGAGCGATATGAAAGTGTGCCGCCGCTAAGACACCGGCAGTCGTTGTTCGGATGAGGAATTCTCGGCGAGTCGTCATGTTTCCCGGTATGAAGGCTAGCGGTAGCGGGCGAGTCTATTCAGTCAGCGGCAAGTCAGCCAGCGTCCTTTGAAGGCGGCGCTTCACTCGGCCACCACGGATTTCCTCCGCAAAATACGTCCGCATCGTTAGGCAGTCTGCGGCCTTATCTTCCGAGTCGAGAATTAATAGCAAGAGGCGATTGCAATATGTAGCGGGCACTATATATTTACGCGATACGCGAGGGGTCGTTTCGATTTTGGACGATGCCGCTTCGGCTCTGGTAGTCCGCCGCGCAATCCCCTCGTGCAGGCCGATTCCGTGTAGCTGACTTGCGTCCGCCGGTCGCCAACAGACCAGGCGACGGAAGGAACATGAAGCGAAGGAGAAACGAGATGTGGAATTCGGTGAGGCATCGAGTTGCCTCGATCGCGATCGTCAGCATTTCGATCTGCGGCGCCAACGCGCAGGCGCAGGCGGACGACGCTGTCAGCCTGGCAATCGCCGGCGTCGAGCCGAAGGTCACCGAATGGCGCCGTGATATCCATCAACATCCTGAGCTTTCGAATCAGGAGTTTCGTACTTCGAGGCTCGTGGCCGCGCACTTGAAGAAGCTCGGTCTGGAAGTGACCACTGGCGTGGCACGAACGGGAGTGGTCGGCGTGCTTCGCGGTACGCTTCCCGGGCCCGTCATCGCTCTGCGTGCCGATATGGACGCATTGCCCGTGACTGAGCCCGCGGGCCTGCCGTTCGCATCCAAGGAGCGGGTGAAATTGCCAACGGGAGAGACTGGCGTCATGCATGCCTGTGGGCATGACGCTCACACGGCAATGTTGATGGGTGCCGCGGAAGTGCTTGCCGGCATGCGATCGCAGCTTTCGGGTACAGTGAAGTTCATCTTTCAGCCGGCCGAAGAAGCATTGCCCGACGGTCCGCGTTCCGGCTCAGCCCTGATGATCGATCAAGGCGTGCTGCGTGACGATCCCGTACCGACTGCGATCTTCGGAATTCATGTTATGCCAAGCGATGCTGGGACCGTGTCCTTTCGCTCTCGTGGAACAATGGCCGCGGGAGACGCTTTCACAATTGCAGTGAAAGGCGTCCAGACTCACGGCGCGCAGCCGTGGCGCGGCGTCGATCCGATCACTGTATCCGCGCAGATATTGACTGCCCTGCAGATGATTCCGAGTCGCCAGCTCGATGTGACCACCGCGCCCGCGGTGATCACCATCGGCTCGATTCACGGCGGCGTGCGGCCAAACATCATTCCCGAACACGTGGAAATGCACGGAGCCCTGCGCACATTCGACGTCGCCATGCGCGACGATGTGCTAGCCCGGATTGACCGGACCGCTCGAGCGGTGGCCGAGAGCGCTGGAGCGACCGCAGAGGTGACTGTCACGCCGTATGCACCTGTCACGTACAACGATCCGGACCTGACAAGACAGCTCGTGCCCGCGATGGAGCGCGCTGCGGGGCGCGGCAAGGTGCGTGAGGCGAGGCTCGTGATGGGATCGGAGGATTTTTCACGGTATGCGCAAGCGATCCCGGGCTTGTTCGTGTTTCTGGGTATCAACAAGGTGGGCGTGCCCGAAGGCAGCGCCGCTGAGAATCATTCTCCCCACTTCTTCGTGAACGAAGATGCGTTGGTAACCGGCGTGCGCGCCCTGGTGTTCGTTACGCTCGACTATCTGGGCGGTGCGAACGACCACTAACGTTGCTTGCCGGCCGATTCGGCAAGCGCACGGCGCCGCCGAGAGCTCCATCAGTGTTGGAGCACTCACGAATGGATCGTTGCGGACATCAACGCAGCCCGAGGCGTCGTCGTGAAAGCCGACGGCCGCATCTGCACCGGTTTCCTACGACGAACTGGGTCGCGTCACGAACAGTTGTTCAGACCAAATTCAATCGCTCGCGCAACCCTGCTGCGCGGTGCCGCGTCGCAAGCCTTATCCGATTCGAGTGCCGCCGGATGCCAACATCGTTGCGGGAAACCGTTCGGCAGGATCGATACCTCGTAAGGAGGAATATGTGACCGCGTTGACGACGTCCCAATCCGCACCATTTCTTCAACGTCTTGGCCAATGGGCGCCAATTCGTGTCATTTGCTACTCGGCGGCCATCATTGCCATGGCGATTATCGCGAAGATATTGACCCATCTCTTCGTCCCGCCATTGCCATCGCCGCTGCATGCACCGCTGATGGCAGTCAGGAATCTGCTGCTGCCGATCGCCATGTTTGCCGCCTATGCCGTGCTAGTGCATCGTATCGAGCGTCGCGCCGCGAGTGAGCTTGATATCCGCAAGGGTCTTGCGACATTCCTGGCCGGGTCGGTGGTCGGAGTCTTCCTGATGGGAGCGGTCTATGTGATCCTATGGGGACTCGGTATGGCCAAGTTCACGGGTGGCACCGGGCTTGATGGACTGACCGTCGCCATCGTCTACAACCTGGCCACAGCGATGGGGGAGGAATTGCTGTTCCGCGCCGTTCTTTTCCGCATTGCCGAAGAAGTCACCGGCACCACCGTGGCGATCGGCATTTCGGCCGTGATCTTTGGACTCATGCATGCCGCCAATCCAGGTGCTACGGCGTTTGGCATTGGGGCACTTACGATCGAGTTTGGCATCATGATGGCGCTCGCATATGTCCTGACTCGGAATATCTGGCTCGCGGTCGGTATTCACATGGCCTGGAACTTCACGCAAGGCTACGTTTTCGGCGTCGAGGTCTCGGGTACCGACCAACCCCACAGCATCTTGAAGACATCAGTTTCAGGGCCGGACCTGCTCACCGGCAGCAGCTTCGGTCCCGAAGCCTCAATCCTGTCGTTAGGCGTCAGCGCCATCGCCTCTGTTGTCTTAATCATTCTGATTCTGCAAAAGCACGGCTGGCAATCGCCGCGTTTTCGGCTGCGCCTGCGGAATGAGGGAATCGCTTAGTGCGCGATTGTGACCGTGGCTGGTCACGCACTATGCGCTCTTTATTCTCGATTTGGCGAGCCGCACGTGAAGACTACAGGTATCACCACTCATCCGCACGAGGGGCCGATGATGCAGATGGCGCGCAATCTCAGCGATGCCGAGGAGCCGTTCTTTCGACATACTCGGTTCTTGATCATGGATCGGGACACGAAGTATTCCGCAACGTTCCGCGCGGCGCTGACACGAGGGCGGATTGAGCCGATCCGACTGCCGCCGCGGACGCCTAATTTTGAATGCCTAATGCGGAGCGATTCGTTCGCTCTGTAAAGGGGGAGTGCGTTGACCTCAAGAGTGCAACCACCAGGACGGAAAAACAGTTGCAGAGTGCCGGCACTGTTGCAAACGGCCGTGATGGTCGAGTGTCGCGTCGGGGCGCGTTTCGTGATGGAGTTTCCCGAACCAATGTAAGTTTCAGGCGTTGCTCGGCACGCACGGGTGAGATCGATCGATGCCTTAGGCGTTTGTCGAGCTCTGAGATCCTCCGCAAACCCCGTTCATCCGGATTTGGCAATGGATTTGGCACTAGCATTTGCCCCGCCATGGATTCTCTCGCGTGAACTACGCTCCAGCAGCGACCTGATAGCAGCTGGTAGCGCACGCTAATAATCAGCATGAGTAAGTATCACCCGGAAAAGCGGCGAAACTCTCGGACTGGTCGGGGTGAGGCATTTGGGCTGTTCCTGCGCTCGCAGTGCGCATCCGTGTCAGGTGATCGTCTCGTGGAGCAGTAACTTTCGCCTTCCTGCTGTGTTTTTCTCAGCGTGGGGATCCGGCAAACCCGGACGGCGCGTTGAACACGGCGCTGCGGATGTTCGAGGGAGCGGACGCCGGTGCGTTCCAGCGGCGGCTGCATCGCTCGGAAGTAGCGCTGATGACGTACTGCGTCAGGTCGAGAGGAGTCAGAATGCGAAGTTTGTATACGCTTGTATCTCTTGTGCTTATTTTCTCCGTCTCTAGTTGCAACACTGGCCCTAGAGATTCGGAATCTGAACCGATAGTGTCAAGTGAAGCGAGGGGCAATGGATCAGTAGGTTCGAGAATCACGCCGGAACTCAGAGAGGTTGGATCAAGAGGCTTTTTCGTTCTGGATGGTCCGTTTGCGGAATTCGACGCGAGCCATCCCTCCGTTGAGATCTGGACGCCCAAGGGCGACAAAAAAGCGCCCATCATGGTGTACGCTCATGGCGGCGCCGGATATCGCGAGGATGATCGCGCCCGCGTCGAGATGTTTCGCCGCAACGGTTTCGCCACCATCTCCTTCGACTCGTATGTGATGAACGGGTTTGACGACTGGGAATTCGTCACCCGTAAAGTCGCGAATAGCGGCAAGCAGAGCATGATCTGGGGTGTCTTCAAAGGAGCGGTTGAATATGCCGCAGAGAATGACGATTGGGACAATCGAAACATTTTTCTCTATGGCGGCTCAAACGGCGGCAGGGTCGTATTGTACGCCGGGTCGAAAATCGAAGACGGCAACATCCGGGGCATTGTCTCCGAAGCGCCCGCTGGCTCCGGCTTCACCCTCGGCGACTACACTATCCCGACGATCATTCCTTTTGGCGCTTTGGATACGTGGGCGGGTAAATCCGATACGGATTACGTCTGGAAGCGAACCTATCCGGACTCGCCAATCTCAATAGAAGACTGGGTGCATGCGCAGCAGGCAAAAGGCCGCCCGGTCAAGTTTGTCTTTTATGAAAATGCCGGGCACTCGTTGTTTGAAGGGCCGCTTGAGAAAGTCACCGTGCGCAGAGGCGACGCCATCGCCTTTGAGGCGTACCAAGGGGCGGATCACGGCGTGCTCGAACAATATGAGCATGATGTCGTTACATTTGCGAAGAGTCATTTGGCGCAGTGAAGAAGACAAGATAATTGAGGATGTCCGCGCCTGGCCGAAAGCCGTTGATGCCATCCAGCCCGCTACCAGTTATTACAGGGTCAACAACTAGAAGGGATTTGAACCTGCGATCCCGACTCATCGATGCATGGTCACCATCCGCGACCTCAGCAATCGCGACGGTTGGTACGCGCTCTTCGCGTACCAACTTTGTACCAGCCATAACCAGACATTCCTCCAATCCTTGACGTTGGATCGCTGCGGCAGGCGACGAAGTCGCTGTAAATACAGGGGAATCCAGTTGGCGGCAGTGGCGGTCCGTGTAGTCGCGTACTACACTGACGCTCCTCCAAAAGCACTTGCTTATGAAAGACTTAGATCGCCGCGTCAGCGTCGCTCCAATGATGGATTACACGGACCGGCACTGCCGCTATTTCCTGCGGCTGCTGAGCCCGAGCGCGCTGCTGTACACGGAAATGATCACCGCGGCCGCGATCGTGCGCGGCGACGCGACGCGCCTGCTG
>Ga0075418_10000388_pt1 | contig 45428 bp, 20 predicted proteins | sample SoiMetdeltSBSDD2_FD_81776 | JGI IMG/M metagenome (GOLD analysis project Ga0075418, IMG submission 81776) | Bulk soil microbial communities from a Populus tree surrounding site in Tennessee, USA - Soil MetaG P. deltoides SBSDD2 | ecosystem: Environmental > Terrestrial > Soil > Tree plantation...
ACCCCGGAGGGGACGGGGCGATCTGGGCGCATTTCGTTGTCGGTCGCTCCTAACATAGAGTCTATGCGTCGTCGCGATCCTCCTAGAACTGCATCCCACCTCGCCTCCGTCGCACACGTGCCTGCATATGAAATAGGTTCCCAATGATCCGGATCACGCCTGGGATCGAGGTAGGGGACCACGAAATAACCGTTTCGTTCATACGCGCATCGGGTCCGGGCGGCCAGAACGTCAACAAGGTGGCGACCGCCGTACAGCTTCGCTTCGATGCTGCGCACTCTCCCGCCCTGCCGGAGGACGTGCGCGCGCGCCTTATCCGCCTGGCCGGACGCCGGGCGAGCCGCGATGGAGTCATCACGATCACCGCGCAGCGCCATCGCAGCCAGCACCGCAACCGCCTCGACGCGCTCGACCGTCTGACCGGGCTGATCCGGGAAGCTGCGTCTCCCCCGAAAATACGCCGCCCCACACGGCCGACCGCGTCGTCGCGGGTCCGGCGCGCCGAAGCCAAGCGGCGACGCAGCGAAACGAAGCGCATGCGAGGCAAGGTAGATTTCACATAATGGGATGAAACCGGCTGGCATATGCTCGCCGCAGGCTTTCCATACGGACATGACCCGCTGAATTCCTATACACTCAGCCCGCGTCGTACCCGCTTTGTGGAATAAAGCAGCCTCGGCGCCTGTTCTATGCCGGAACGGGTGATGGCGGAGACGGCTCCGCCTCCCGGCACGTCCTTGCAAGCCACCAATACAGAGGAGAACTGCATGAAGAAGAAGCTTTTGGCAGCCAGTCTTGCACTTGCCTTCGGGGTGGGGTCGGGTTACGTCGTGAACACATTCGCCCAGGCCAAGCCGGAAGTCCTGGTCAAGCAGCGCCAGGCGGCGATGACGCTGATCGGGAAGTACTGGGGGCCGCTGGGTGCCATGGCATCGGGCAAGGCGCCGTACAACGCGGAAGTGGTCGCGCGCAACGCGGTGTACCTCGACGCATTAACGCAGATGCCCTGGGACGGCTTCGCTGCCGACACCAAGGATACGGCCGAGAAGACCCGCGCGCTGCCGGCGGTCTTTACGGACACGGCGAAATTCAAGGAAGGCCAGGACCGGCTGCGCGGAGCCGTAACCAAGCTCGTCGCCGCGAGCAAGGGCGGTGAAGACGCATTCAAGGCGGCCGCCGGAGAAGTCGGCAAGGCCTGCGCCGCCTGTCACGAAAATTTCCGCGCGAAGTAGACCTGCGCAGCGCATCCGAAAGCCCCGCCGCGGCGGGGCTTTTGCTTGAACCTAGTGCGATACTCGCGTCGGGATAGCCTGTCGGAGGGACCGGGATGAATTGTCTTCTGCGACGCACACTGCAGGCGGCCACGCTCGTTTTCCTTCTGGGGGCGTGGAGCGTGTGCGTGCCGGCTCAGGGTGACGCACAGCGCGGCTTTTACCTGGTCAAGGCCGGCGGCTGCCTCGGCTGCCATACCGCGGAGGAAAGAGAGCCCGTGCCCTTTGCGGGGGGACGGGCGCTTGGGACGCCCTTCGGCACGTTTTACGGGCCCAACATCACTCCGCATCCACAGGCGGGCATAGGACGCTGGAGCGAAGCCGATTTCAGGAAAGCGATGCGGCACGGCGTCCGTCCGGACGGGGCCAACTACTTCCCTTCGTTTCCCTACCCATCGTTCACGCTCATCACCGACAGTGACTTGAGCGATCTCTGGGCCTACCTGCGCACCTTGCCGCCCAACGCGCGCCCGAGCCGGGAGCATGACCTGCAATTCCCGTTCGGCTGGCGCTTCGCGGTTACGTTCTGGAAGTGGCTCTACTTCAAGCCCGGACCGTTCGTGTCCCCTTCGGGGGCCACAGCTGCGGTCAATCGCGGGGCTTACCTGGTCCAGGGGCTCGGCCATTGCGGCGAGTGCCATACCCCGCGTAACTTCCTGGGCGGCCCCACACGCAACCGGCATCTCGCCGGCGGCAAGACGCCGGAAGGCAAGGACGTTTCCAACCTCACGCCGGCGAACCTCAAGAAGTGGGGCGACAAGGATCTGGCGGATTTTCTCTCGAGCGGCCAGACCCCCGATGGCGACGTGCCCGCCGAAGCCATGGGCGAGGTGATCCGCAACACGACCAGCCGGCTGACACCCCAGGACCTCGCGGCGATGATCGCCTATCTGCGCACGGTGCCGCCGGTCGCCGACGAGCCGGCGCCGAAGAAGAAATAGTTCTTCAATAAGGAATTTGCCAGACGCAGCCTGGCAAATTCCTCAGCCCTCGTACTTGAAGGACAGGCTCACGCGCGCGCGAAACGCAGTGATTCTGCCATTCTCGATGACGAGGTCGGTCTTGGTCACCTCCGCGACGCGCAAATCGCGCAGCGATCTGCTCGCGGTCTGCACGGCGTTGCGAGCCGCGTCCTCCCAGGAAGTCTTGCTCGTCCCGACGATCTCGGTGATGCGATAGACGCTGTTGCTGCTGATGCGCTTTGCCATGGGATTCTCCTGGAATGGTTTCCGGCGACGGACCTGTCGCACGAAACGATCATATCCCGCGGGGCGTCGGCAAAACAACGTGCTCACTTGGGCGCATCTGCCGCCCGCCGATCGTCAGCACTGACTCTGGTGCTGAGCTCGACGTAGTCGGTCTTGCCGCTGCCCAGGAGCGGCAACTCCCGCACGTGCACCACGCGGCGCGCTACCGCCAGCTCCTGCGCGCCCAGCTCGCGCGCGGCCTGCTGCAGGAGGGGGCGGCTCAGCCCGGGATCGGTGGTAAAGAGGACCGTGCTCTCGCCGCTCCTCTGGATCAGCTCCACGGTAGCGGCGTGCACGTGGTGCGGAGAGGCGTGGTGCGCAATGCTCTCTACCGCCTCCAGCGACACCATCTCCCCGGCAATCTTGATGAAACGCTTGACGCGGCCGTGTATGGTCAGGAAGCCGTCGTCGTCGACCTCGACGATGTCGCCGGTGTTGTACCAGCCGGGTCCCGCCTCGGACTGCGGCGGCTGCAGCACGGCCGGATTGCCGTAGAGGTAGTAACCGCTCATCAGGTTTGGTCCGCGCACGTGCAGCACGCCCCCGCGCGAGATTCCCGGTACGGGCAGGACCCGGTGCTCGATTCCCGGCAGCATCCGGCCGACGGTACCGACCCGGTAGGCGAGCGGGGTGTTCAAGGACAGCACCGGGGCGCATTCCGTGGCGCCGTAGCCCTCCATGATGCGGAGGCCGTACTCCTTCAGCCACAGCTGGGCAACCTCGGGATTCAACTTCTCGGCGCCCGAGATCACGTACCGCACGCCGAAGAAATCGTAGGGGTGGGCCTGCCGGGCGTAGTGGCCGAGGAAGGTGCTCGTACCGAAGACGTAAGTGCAGGCCCGGGTGTAGGCGAGCTGCGGTATCACGTGATAGTGCAGGGGCGTCGTGTAGAGAAACAACCGCGTCCCGGTGAGGAGCGGCATCAGGCTGCAGGCGGTCAACGCATACGCGTGGTACAGGGGCAGCGACGCGAGAAACCGGTCGTTCGGGCTGAAATCGATGACCGCGCCCATCTGCGCCATGTTGGCGAGGAGCGCCCCGTGGCTCAACGCGACGCCCTTGGGACGCGCTTCCGAGCCGGAGGTGAACAGCACGACGGCCGTCTCGGCCGGGTCGGCGCTGCGCATGGCGCTGCGGGGGCGCCACAACGCCCAGCCGACCAGCCACAGCTTGTCGAGAAGCCCGAAGCGCGCGCGCAGGTCCTCGAGATAGACGATGCGCACGGTGGAGAGCGCCGCGACCGCGGTTTCGAGCCGCGCGACCGAGACGAAACGCCGCGAGGTGATGACCGTCTTGATGCCTGCCGCGACACACGCGCTGCGCAGGGCGTCCGGCCCGGAGGTGTAGTTCAGCATGGCGGGCACGCGGCGCATCGCGCCGATCCCGAGCAGGAGGGCGATGGTGGCCGCGATATTGGGCATCATCACGCCCACGATTTCCCGTTCCCCGGCGAGCTTGCACGTGAGCCTGCCGAGCGCCAGGCTCGCCTTGACGATGCCGCGGTAGGTATGCTCGCCCTGCGTATCTTCGAGTATGCGGGTCGACCAGCCGTGCAGCGCCGCGGCCTCGAGCAATACTTCGAACAGCGTGGCGCGCGGCTGCGAAGCGAACATCATGTGCTGCATGATCCGCAGCATCTCGTCCGCAAGACGACGCCGGCGCACCCTGGCCCTGAGGGGCGGCAGCACGGGCAGCCGGTGCGGCGGCAGCACCGTCAGCGTCACGCGGGGGAAGAGGCGCCGGCGGTGGTTGCCGGTGACTGCGCTCCACCGGCTCTCGAGCGTCCCGCTCACCCGGACCGGCACGATCTCGGCGTTGCAGCGCGCCGCGATCAGCGCGGCCGAATCGTAGACCTTCATCAGGCTGCCGGTAACCGTGGGCTGACCCTGCGGGAAGATGGCGACGAGCAGTCCCCGCTCGAGCCGGCGCATTAGGGTCTTCAACGCCAGCGGGCGCGAGGCATCGACCACCACGTGCGGAACCGCCCGGAGCATGAACCGCACCAGCGGATTGCGCAGTTCCGCGGGCGTGACGGCGACCGTGACTTCGTCCGGAAGAAACAGCCCGATCAGAACGCCATCGAGCACGGAGTCGTAGTTGGCTACGATCAGTTTCCTGCCCGAGGCGAGCGACGCGACGTCGCCCACCACGCGCACGCGCAGCAGCCAGCGCAGCAGAATCCGCAGAAACGTGGTCAGCACGAGGGGTTAATAGCTGTTGTTATTGTGATTTCTAACTGCTAAGGACCCTCGTCGTCAACAAATAGTGCCGGCACCCGTAGTTTTCCCGGGTGTACCGTTTTATGCAGGCCTTAATGACATCGGCACGAGAGATTTCTTTTGGGACCGGATCCGGGACACCTTCGTAACCATATGTAAAGTAATGGAAAACACGATATCTACCAGATTGTTAGATTTGATTTCCCGATAGATTTGCCTTGTAATCGAGTCCGATGCCGTACCTCAAACTCAATTAATGAGAATACGTTCGACACGGGAGAGACATCATGGAAATGCATATTCCAGCCGCAGTCCTCGAAGCCCGCCATGCACCGGCTGTCCGTTCACGCGAGCACGGGATCGAATTCGAGTTCACACCGCAACTGCAGGTGCATTTCGATCGCGATACCCGGGCGATGTGGTCACGCTGGACGCCCGAGCCGAGGCCGTGCTTCAACCCCTCCCTGCTGTCGACTATCCGCACCTACTACGACTTTCTTGCCGAGAGCGGAGGCCGCGTCAGCCACCTCGGCGAGGATCACGATATCGAGTACGTCGTGCTGGCCTCGGGCCTGCCCGGCGTTTTCAACCTCGGCGGCGACCTGGACCTCTTTAAGCAGTTGATCGAGACCCGCGACCGCCAAGGCCTCCTGACCTACGGTCGCGCCTGCATAGACGTGCTCTACCGGAACTACGTCAGCCACGATCTCCCCGGCGTGACCACCATCTCCCTGGTGCAGGGCGAGTGCCTGGGCGGCGGCTTCGAGGCAGCCCTGTCGAGCGACGTAATCGTCGCCGAGAAGAGCGCGCGCTTCGGCTTCCCCGAGATCCTCTTCAACCTGTTCCCCGGCATGGGGGCGTACTCGTTCCTGGAGCGCAAGGTCGGGCAGCGCGTGGCGGAGGAGGTGCTGACCAGCGGCAAGATCTACAGCGCCGACGACATGCTGGCGCTGGGCGTGGTCGACTCCGTGGTCGAGGACGGGCAGGGTGAAGCCGGCGTCGCTGCGTTCATCAAGAAGCGGGCCCGGAGCCGCAACGGCCTCGCCGCGATAGCGGCCGCGCGCCGCCGCGTGCATCGGATCGACTTCTCGGAGCTGCTCGACATCGTGCAGATCTGGGTGGACGCCGCCCTGAGGCTGAATCCGCGCGACCTGAAGCTGATGCAGCGCCTGGTATCCCGCCAGAACGGGCTCGGGGATTCCCAGCAGGTCCACTGATCCGACCCGCCGAGGCTGCCGGCGAGCGCCCACCTCCCGGCGCCCGGCGCCATCTGGTACACTCATGCCCTATTCGCAGAGCAGATACGCTCGAACCGGCGCGCGGCGCGCCACCAGAAAGCGCGCGCGTCACCGGAGGGGGGGCATCCTGGACAAGCCAGCACTGGAGTACAGCATTCAGCAAGTGTCTGAGATGCTTGGTATTCCAATCCAGAAGCTGCGCCGCTGGGACGAGTCGGGCGTATTGACGGCGGCCCGCACCGATGGCGGGCATCGCCGCTATTCCCGGGAGTTGATCGACAAGCTCGCCGCCTCCGCGCTGCACGGCGGCGCAATTGAAAAGCCCAGCACAGTCGAAAAGCCCAACAAGGAGCTCGCGGCGGTCCGCAAATCCCTCGCGGAGAAGCACCGCATCATCCAGCTCCTTCTCGAAAGCGAGAACCGCTACCGCGATCTCGTCGAGACCTCGCACGATCTCATCTGGACGACGGACGCCGAGGGGCGCTTCACTTACCTGAACGGCGCCTCGCACGACATCTTCGGCCTCGGCCCCAAGGACCTCATGGGACGCTGCGTCTTCGATTTCGAGGCGGATTCCTCCCACATATCCAACCGGCGATTTCTCGCCTTGTTGAAGCGCCACGGCGAAGTCAAGAACTACGTGACGCACGTCGTGACCGCCCGGCGCGACGACCGCTGGATCGGCATCAATGCGCGCGTCGTGCTCGACGACAACGGGGCGCTGCTCGCGATCCGCGGCACTGCCCGGGACATCACGGAGCAGCATCTCGCGACCCAGCGTATCGAGCACCTCGCGCTCCACGACGCGTTGACCGACCTGCCTAACCGGCACTGCCTGCAGCGCGCGATCGAGGACGCCCTGATGGACGGGGGCGTGGGCGCGCTGATGTTCCTCGACGTCGATCACTTCAAGTACGTCAACGACAACTTCGGCCATCGCACCGGCGACCAGCTGATCGTGGGCGTGGGCAGCGTGTTGCGCGACATGATGCGAGAGGTGAGCGGGGAGCTCTACCGTCTCGGCGGCGACGAATTCGCCATACACCTGCCCTCCGCGCTGCGCGCGCAGGGGATCGACGTCGCGGAGAGGGCGCTCGAGGCCATCCGGCACTACCGCTTCCAGGCGAGCGATCAGAAGGTGATTTCGAACCTTTCGGCCTCGGCCGGCGTCGCGCTCTACCCGTTTCACGGCAACGACGCCCCGGCCCTGCTCTCAAACGTGGACATAGCGATGTACCAGGCAAAGGAGTTTGGCCGCAACCGCTGCGTGGTGTTCGACCAGTCCTCCGACAATCTCCGCAGCACCCACAAGCGCATCCACTGGGCCAAGAAGCTGCGCGACGCCCTCGACGAGGACCGCCTGGCGCTGTTCTCCCAGCCCGTCGTGCGCCTGACCGACCAGCAGCCCGTGCACCACGAGGTGCTGGTACGCATTCGCGACGACGAGGGCAGATACATCACGCCGGGGAATTTCATGGAGCTGGCGGAGAACCTCGGGCTCGTCAAGGAAATCGACATGCGGGTCGTCGAGAAGCTGCTGCAATTCATGCAGGAGCGCGGCGAAGCCGGACAGAAGGTCCGCTACTTCATGAACCTGTCCCGGGTCAGCATCGCCGATGCGGTCTGGGTCAAGCGCTTCGTCAAGCTGCTGGAGACCACGCCGGTGAAGCCCAGTCAGCTCGCTTTCGAGATCACGGAGACGGCGGCGATGTCGGAGATCGACGTCACGCTCGCGTTCATCCGCCGGCTGAAGAGCATGGGTTGCCGGTTTGCGCTCGACGATTTCGGGGCGGGCTTCAGCTCGTTCTACTACCTGAAGCGCTTCGACGTCGACTACCTGAAGATCGACGGCAGCTTCATCCACGACCTCGCCACCGACGATGGCAGCCGCATCTTCGTGAAGGCGCTGAACAACGTGGCGCGCGACCTCGACAAGCAGGTGGTCGCCGAATGGGTGGAGACGCCCGAGGCGCTCAAGCTGCTCCTGGAGATGGGCGCGCAGTTCGGCCAGGGCTATCTCTTCCAGCGCCCTGCCCTGCTCGACGGCAGCATCGAACAAACGGCGGTCACGAAGGCCAGCGCGGCCTGAGCGGGGTTCGCGCTTCCAGCTTCCAGCTATCAGCTGAGAGCTGACGGCTCACAGCAACTTCGCCGCCCAAACGAGCCCGATGATCGTCTTCACGTCGGTGATCCGGCCGCTTCTCACCCACTCCATCGCCAGCGGCAGGCGCAGAGTCAATTCCTCCAGGAACTCGCCCTCCTCCGGCGCGCGCTGCACCCGGGTCAGGTCCTCCGCCATGTACAGCTCGATCCGCTCGTCGGAGTAGCCGATGCAGGGATCGAGCGTCGTGAGCCGCCGCCACACCCGCGCCTCGTAGCCGCACTCCTCGCGCAGCTCGCGTTTCCCCGTCTGCAGGGGATCCTCCCCCGGATCGATCTTGCCGGCCGGGATCTCGTAGAAATGGCGCCGCGCCGGGTAGCGGTACTGCCGCACGAGAACGACGGTCTCGGCGTCCAGCATCGGGATCATGGCCACAGCGCCAGGATGGCGGATGTACTCGCGCCGCGCGGACTTGCCATCCGGCATGCGGACCTCGTCCTCCAGCACGTGGAGAAGGCGTCCGCGATACACGGTCTTCGAGTCGAGGGTGTGCTCGGTAAAATCGCTTTCGCTGTCGCTCATTCGTTCACTGAAGCGATGCCTGGATCGCGGTGAGACACAGCCCCATCAGGTACTCGGGGAGGATGCCGAAGACGAGCACGGCGAGCCCGTTCACGCTCATCAACAGGCGCACGTCGAAGCGCGGCTCGATCGGCGCCGTGTCCGTGGGCGCGTCGAAGTACATGAGCTTGACGAGCCGCAGGTAGTAGAAGGCCCCGATCAGCGAGAACAGCACCGCAACGACCGCGAGCCATACGTATCCCGCGTTGACGACCGCCTGCAGCACCGCCAGCTTCGCGTAAAAGCCCACCGTCGGGGGCACCCCCGCCATGGAAAACATCAGGAGCAGCATGATGAACGCGTACCACGGGCTTCTCTGGTTGAGGCCCTTGAAGTCCTCGAGGTTATCGGCTTCGAAACCGCCGCGCGAAAGAAGCATGATCATGCCGAACGACCCGAGATTCATCAGCACGTAGACGACGACGTAGAACATGCCGGCGCCGTAGCCGATCAGGTCGCCCGCGAGCACGCCCAGCAGCAGGAAGCCCATGTGCCCTATCGTCGAATAGGCGAGCATGCGCTTCAGGTTGGTCTGCGCTATCGCCGTGATGTTGCCGATCGCTAGCGAGAGCACCGCCAGCAGGATCAGCATCTGCTGCCATTCCTGCGCGAGCTGCTCCGCCCCGAGCCCCTGCGCGAGGAGCCGCATGATGAAGGCGAACGCCGCGAGCTTGGGCGCGGACCCGATGAGGAGCGTCATCGCGGTCGGGGCGCCGTGGTAGACGTCGGGCACCCACATGTGAAACGGCACCGCGCCCAGCTTGAAGCCAATCCCCGCGACGACGAACACCAGGGCGAACACCAGCACGACGTCCCGCGTGTCGCGCTCGGCGACGACGGTCGCAAGCCGCGTGATATCGAGCGTGCCCGCAGCCCCGTATAGCATGGACATCCCGTAGAGCAGCATCCCCGACGCGAGTGCGCCGAGCACGAAATACTTCATCGCGGCCTCGGTGGCCACCGCCGAATCGCGCTGGAGCGCGACCATCGAGTAGAGCGCAAGCGACATCAGCTCGAGGCCGAGGTACAGCGTGAGCAGGCTGTTCGCCGAGATCATGATCATCATGCCCAGCGTCGCGAACAGCACGAGCGTGAAGAACTCGCCCCGCATGAGGCCCCGCGCCGACACGTACGGGCGCGAGTACGCCAGCATCACCATGACCGAGAGACACACCGCGAGCTTCAGGACGTCCGACATCAGGTCGTCCACGAACATGTTGCTGAACGTGTAGCCCACCTCCGCGCTGGAGGTCGACCAGATGATGGCGAAGCTCCCCGCCAGCGCGACCTGCGTGAGCACGTAGGTGACGACGCGGTTGTCGTCGCTCACGAAGAGATCGACGAGCAGGATCAGGCACACCATCACGGCCAGGAAGAGCTCCGGGTAAGCCAGCGACAGCGGCGATATGTATTGCATCAGGGCAGCTTCGACCGGGTGGCGTAGACGAGGAGATCCTGGACGGACACGTGCAGGACGTCACCGAACGGATGGGGGTAAATCCCCATCGCCAGCACCGCCGCCGCCAGCAATCCCAGCACCAGGAGCTCGCGCGCGCCGATGTCCGTCAGCGCCGCGACGTGGCCGTTCGCGACCGCCCCGAAGACCACGCGCTTGTACATCCACAGCGTGTAGGCCGCGCCGAAGACGAGCGTCGTGGCAGCGGCGGCGGCGTACCAGAAATTGACCTGCATCGCCCCCAGGATCACCAGGAACTCGCCCACGAAGCCGCTGGTCCCGGGCAGCCCGGAGTTCGCCATCGCGAATAGCATGAAGAGCGCCGCGAACACCGGCATCGAGTTGACTACGCCCCCGTAGTCGGAGATGAGGCGCGTGTGCATGCGATCGTAGAGCACGCCCACGCACAGGAACAGCGCTCCCGATACGAAGCCGTGCGACACCATCTGCATGACGGCGCCCTCGATCCCCTGGACGTTGAAGATGAAGATCCCGAGCGTGACGAACCCCATGTGGGAGATAGAGGTGTAGGCGATCAGCTTCTTGAGATCCGCCTGCACCAGCGCGACCAGGCCGATGTACACGACAGCAATCAGCGACAGCGCGATCACGAAGCCCGCCAGCGCGTGGCTCGCGTCCGGGAGTATCGGCAGTGACAGGCGGAGAAAGCCGTAGCCGCCCAGCTTCAGCATGATCGCGGCCAGCACCACCGAGCCGCCGGTCGGGGCCTCCACGTGCGCGTCGGGCAGCCAGGTGTGCACCGGCCACATCGGCACCTTCACCGCGAACGCCAGGAAGAACGCCAGGAACACGAGAATCTGGGCGCCGATGCTGAGCGGCAGCCGGTAGTAGTCGAGGAGCGAGAAGCTTCCCCCCGAGGCCGTGTAGAGGTAGACGAGCGCGACCAGCGTGAGGAGGGACCCGGCGAGCGTGTAGAGGAAGAACTTCACGGCCGCATAGACGCGGTTCGGCCCGCCCCACACGCCGATGATGACGAACATCGGGATCAGCGTCGCCTCGAAGAACACGTAGAAGAGCAGCGCATCGAGCGCCGAGAACACGCCGTTCATGAAGCCGGAAAGGAACAGGAACGCGGCCATGTACTGCGCCACGCGCTCCTTGATGACCTCCCAGCCCGCGATCACCACGAGCACGGTCGTGAAGCTGTTCAGCAGGATGAGCAGCAGCGAGATGCCGTCGATGCCGAGGTCGTAGTGGACGTTGAAGCTCTCGATCCAGGGCTTGAAGTAAGTGAACTGGAACCCGCTCGCCTTCGGGTTGAAGCCCGTGTAGAGCGGCAGCGTCACCGCGAACCCCAGGACGGCGCCGATGAGCGCTATGACCCGGGCGGCCCGGGCGTTGCGGTCGGAGCCCGTGGCGAGCACCAGCACCCCGAAGAAGATCGGGACCCAGATCGCGAGGTTGAGGAGGTTATCGGCCACTGAAATCAGAGTTTTGAAAGCGCTTCCAGCCAATTGAAGGCCATCGTCAGCAGCACGAGGATGCCGATGATCATGGCGAACGCGTAGTGGTAGATGTAGCCCGACTGCAGGTGGCGGATCACCTGCGCGAACCAGCCGACTGCCCGGGCCGAGCCGTTCACGAACACGCCGTCGATCACCGCGACGTCCCCGCCCTTCCACAGCCCGTTGCCCACCCGGCGGGCGCCGCCCGCGAAGAACCAGTCGTTGAAGCGGTCGAAGCCGTACTTCTCCATGAGGATCGTGACCAGCAGCCCCGCCCGCTCGCGCAGCACGCGCGGCAGCTCGGGCCGGGCTAGGTAGAGGTACCACGCGCTCGCCATGCCGGCGGCGGCGAGCCAGAACGGAAGGCTCGTCAGCCCGTGCAGAATCATCGCGAGCACGCCGTGGAATTCCTTTGCCAGCTCCTCCATCACGGGATGCGCGGGCGAGAAATAAATCGCATCGCCGAAATAGTTGCCGTAGAGGAAGGTCCCGATGACCCATCCGGCGCAGACGGACGGGATGGCGAGCAGGATGAGCGGCAGCGTCACCACCCAGGGAGTCTCGTGCGGCGCGTGTCCATGCCCGTGATCCGTGTGGGCATGCTCGTCGTGCGCCGCGCCGTGCGCGTCGCCTCTATGCGCGGCTTGCCCGTGGCCGCCATGGTCATGCCCGGCCTGTACCTGCGCGCGCAGCTCCGCCTCGCGCTCGATCCGCTCGGCCTCCCGTTGGGCTGCCCGCTCAGCCTCCACCTCCTTCACGTCGGGATGGTGGGGATCGTTGAACCGCTCTCTTCCGTGGAAGGCATAGAAGACGAGCCGGAACGAGTAGAAGCCGCCGACGAACACGCCCAGCAGGGTGGCGAGGTACGCGAACCCGGCGCCGGGCAGCTGTGAAGCGTGCGCCGCCTCGATAATCGTGTCCTTGGAGAAGAAACCCGCAAACGGGGGGAAACCGGCGTTGGCAAGAGCGCCGATCAGCACCGTCAGGTACGTGATGGGCATGTACTTGCGCAGGCCGCCCATCTTCCGCATGTCCTGCTCGTGGTGCAGCGCAATGATGACGGACCCGGCGCCCAGGAACAGCACCGCCTTGAAGAAGGCGTGCGTCACCAGGTGGAATATACCCACCGAGTAGGCCGAGGCGCCGAGCGCCACGGTCATGTATCCGAGCTGCGACAGGGTGGAGTACGCGATCACGCGTTTGATGTCGTAGACCACCGTGGCGATCAGCGCCATGAAGAAAGCGGTGATCGCGCCGATCACCATTACCACCGTCAGCGCCGTGTCGGAGAGTTCGAACAACGCGGACATGCGCGCCACCATGAAGATGCCGGCGGTCACCATGGTCGCCGCGTGGATCAGCGCCGAGATCGGGGTCGGGCCTTCCATCGAATCGGGCAGCCACACGTGCAGCGGAAACTGCGCGGATTTCCCCATCGCGCCGACGAAAAGCAGGAGGCAGATCACCGTCATCAGCGACCAGGCGGAGCCGGAGAACACCTCGATGGTGTTGCCCGAGAGCGTGCGGGCGTTGCCGAAGACGCTCGCGTAGTCGAGGGTGCCGAAATACATCAGGACGAGCGCGATGCCGAGCAGAAAGCCGAAATCGCCGACCCGGTTCACGAGAAACGCCTTCAGGTTCGCGTAGATGGCGGTCGGCCGCGTGTACCAGAACCCGATCAGCAGGTAGGAAACCAGGCCCACCGCTTCCCAGCCGAAGAAGAGCTGCAGGAAATTGTTCGCCATCACCAGCATCAGCATCGAGAAGGTGAAGAGCGAGATGTAGGAGAAGAAGCGCTGGTAGCCGGGATCGTCGGCCATGTAGCCGATGGTGTAGATGTGCACCATCAGCGAGACGAAATTGACCACCAGCATCATGGTGGCCGACAGCCGGTCGATCAGGAAGCCGATCTCGAAGGAAACGTTGCCGGAGGCGAGCCAGGTGTAGACCGTGAGGTTGTCCGTCCTGCCGCCCAGCACGTCCCGGAAAACGACGGCCGACGCGATGGTGGACACGATCATGCCGGCGATGGTGACGCGGTGCGTGGCGGTGCGGCCGATCGCCCGGCCGAAGAGGCCCGCGATGATCGCGCCCAGCAGGGGCGCGAGCGGCACGATCAGGTAAAGCAGTTTTTGCGACATGTTCTTCTTATAGCGGCGCGACCGGTCACGGGTTCTCGCTTCATCTATCCTTCTTTGGGGCGCCGGTCACGGGTCGCGCCTTATCCTTTCAAGCTGTCCAGGTCTTCGACGTTGATCGTGTTCAGGTTGCGGAACAGCACCACCAGGATCGCAAGGCCGATCGCCGATTCCGCGGCGGCCACCGTCAGGATGAAGAACACGAACACCTGCCCGGAGGGGTCGTCGAGGAAATGGGAAAACGCGACGAAATTCAGGTTGACGGCGAGCAGCATCAGCTCGATGGCCATCAGGAGCACGATCATGTTCTTGCGGTTCAGGAAGATGCCGATCACCGCGATCGCGAACAGGACCGCGCCCAGCACCAGATAATGAGACAGTGAAATCAAGCGTCTCCCTCGGTAGCCCTCAAGTGCGTGACACGTGACGCGTGACACGTGAGTCGTCGGTATGCCTGAAACGGGTCACGTGTCACCAGTCACTTTTCTTCTCGGACGGCATCGACACGATGCGCACCCTGTCCTGCCTCCGGACGGCGATCTGCTCAGCCGGGTCCACGTACTTCGTCTGCTTGCGGCGGCGCAGGGTGAGCGCGATGGCGGATACGATCGCCACCAGCAGGATCACCGCGGCGATCTCGAACGGGTACACGTACTCGGTATAGACGAGACGTCCCAGCTCCTTGGTGTTGCTGTACCCGGCCGGCAGCGCGGGCGGAGCGGGTGCGTCGGCGAGACCGGGCGCGTACTTCAGCATGAAGCCCATCTCGATCACGAGCAGCACGGCCACGACCGCGCCCAGCGGCAGGTAGTTCCAGAATCCCGCCCGCAGCCGCGCCATGTTGATGTCCAGCATCATGACCACGAACAGGAACAGCACCATCACCGCGCCGACGTAGACCAGCACCAGCGCGATGGCGAGGAACTCCGCGTGCAACTGCAGCCAGATCGCCGCCGAGGTGAAGAACGCGAGCACCAGCAGCAGCGCGGCGTGCACCGGGTTGCGGGCGGTGATGACCCCCAGCGCCGCGAGGACGAGGACGGCAGCGAAGAAGTAGAAGACGACTTCGTTGAAGGTCATGTGTTCTTATCTGTACGCCGCGTCCGCCGCCCGGGCCTTCGCGATCTCTTCCTCGTAGCGGTCGCCGATCGCGAGCAGCATGGGCTTGGTGTAGATCAGGTCGCCGCGCGTCTCACCGTGGTATTCGAAGATGTGGGTTTCGACGATGGAATCGACGGGACAGGATTCCTCGCAGAATCCGCAGAAAATACACTTGGTGAGATCGATGTCGTAGCGCGTGGTGCGGCGCGTCCCGTCGGTGCGCTGCTCGGACTCGATGGTGATCGCGAGCGCCGGGCATACCGCCTCGCACAGCTTGCACGCGATGCAGCGCTCCTCGCCGTTCGGGTAACGGCGCAGCGCGTGCAGCCCCCTGAAGCGCGGGCTCATCGGCGTCTTCTCCTCGGGGAACTGCACGGTGATCTTGCGGGCGAAGAGATGGCGGCCGGTAAGCATCATCCCCTTCACCAGCTCATAGAGGAGAAACGTCCTGAAGAATCGACCGATGCTGGCCATCATGGCTTCCACCATATCCAGAGGGGCGTCTGCATCCAGGCGCCGAGCACGACGATCCACGCGATCGTCAGCGGCAGGAACACCTTCCAGCCGAGGCGCATGATCTGGTCGTAGCGGTAGCGCGGAAACGTCGCGCGGAACCACAGGAAGCTCGACACCACGAAAAAGAGCTTCACCAGCAGCCACCCGAAGCTCGGCGCTGCGAGCCACGGCAGGCCGATGGCGCCCGCGATCGCGAGCGGCACCGGGGAAAGCCACCCGCCCAGGAACATCACCGAGGCCAGGGTGGAGATCAGTATCATATTGGCGTACTCGGCGAGGAAGAACACCGCGAACGCCATTCCCGAGTATTCCACGTGGAATCCCGCGACGATCTCCGATTCGCCCTCCGAGACGTCGAAGGGCGCGCGGTTCGTCTCCGCGACCCCGGAAATGATGTACACCAGGAAGATCGGGAAGAGCGGGATCCAGAACCAGTCGAGGACCCCCCAGTTGCCCTGCTGCATCCGCACGACCTCGCCGAGATTCAGGCTCTGCGCGGCCATCAGCACGCACACCAGCGCGAAACCCATGGCGAGCTCGTAGGACACCATCTGCGCGGCCGAGCGCAAGGCGCCCAGGAACGCGTACTTGGAATTCGAGGCCCAGCCCGCGATGATGACGCCGTACACTCCCATCGACGTGATCGCCATGATGTAGAGCAGCCCCGCGTCTATGTCGGCGAGCACCAGCTCGGGGCCGAACGGAACCACCGCCCACGCCGCCATCGCCGGCATGAGCGCCATGACCGGCGCCAGCACGAACAGGAACTTGTTCGCGCCGGTCGGAACGATGATCTCCTTCGCCAGCAGCTTCAGCCCGTCCGCGATCGGCTGCGCCAGGCCGCCCAGCCACGGGATGCCGAAGAACGTCACGCGGTTCGGCCCTATGCGCACCTGTATCCAGCCAATCACCTTGCGCTCCCACAGCGTCAGATAGGCAACGGCTATCATCAGCGGCGCGACGATCGCGACGATCTTCACGAGCGTCCAGACCGCGGGCCAGGCCGGGCCCAGCCACGCCTGCGGGTATGCGATCAAAGTGTCGAGCATCAAACCGCCGCCTTCTGCTGCATCGGAACGCGCTCCACGGTCAGCGCGCCGAACATGGCGCCCAGAGCCGCCGTCTCCGGGCGCGCAGCCGCGAGCCGGACGCATCCCGCCGGCAGCTTGTCGTCGATAGCGAACGCCACGACAGCATCAGCCGCTCCCTGGCGGATACGCGCCAGATCACCCTCGCGCAACCCGAGCCTGTCGGCAAGAGCGCGGTTCATCGATGCGACCGGAGGCGCCGCGTCATGGGTCTGCTGCAGGGATCGCGCACGCCTCACGATCGCGTCGGCCGCGTAGGACGGAACCTCGGCGACGCGCTCGATGTCCGCGTGCGCGCCGGATCGCGCGGAAGGCGTCCCGGCGGCAAGGCCGTTTCCCAGCCTGGACGAGATATCCGCGCCGTCGCTCAGCACCTCGCGCCGGACCTCTTCCGTGCTGTTGTATTCGAAACCGGGCAGCCCGAGGAGATTGCCGAGCACGCGCAGCACCTTCCATGCCGGCCGGGTCTCGCCCAGCGGCTGCACCACGCCGTTGAAGCTCTGTACCGCGCCCTCCGTGCTGACGAAGGTGCCGGAAGTCTCGGTGAAAGGCGCGATCGGCAGAATGGCGTGCGCGTAGTCGGTCGCACCGTGCTGGTAGGGGCTCATCGCCACCACCAGTTCCGCCGCTTTGATCGCCGCCACCGCCCGCTGCGGATCGTGCGTGTCGAGCTCGGGCTCGACGCCGAGCAGCAGGTACGCCTTGAGCGGCTCCGCGAGCATCGCGCCGGCGTTACGCCCGGAGCCTGATGGCACGCACCCGGCGAGGTAGCCCCCGACGCTGTTGGCCGCCTCTCCGAGAAAGCCGAATCTCGCGCCGGTCAGTCCGGCTATGGCCAATCCCAGCTCATGCAGCAGCGCGGCGGCAGGATGGTGCTGCGCCAGGTTGCCGAGGAACACACCCGCGTTCTTTCCCGAAACGAGGCTCGCAGCGATGGCCCGCGCGGCGTCGGAGACGACCGCATCGTGCGCCGCCGTCGGCGCGGTTGCACTCTTCGCCTCGGCCGCAGCCCGCGCCACCTGCGCCAGCAGGTCCGCCATCGCCGAGGGGGCGACCACGGCCTTGTGCGCAACGCGCATGAGGAGGTTGTCGTCGAACGGATTGATGAGGCTCAGCTGCAGCCCGCGCCGGGTCGCCTGGCGCAGGCGATGCCCGATGAGCGGATGGTCCTTGGTGAGCGTGCTGCCGACGACGAGCACCCGGTCGAGCTTGCCGATATCCGCGAGCTTCATGCCCAGCCACGGCGCCGCGACTAGCCTGGCGTCCGCCGAGAAATCGGACTGGCGCAGCCGGAAATCCGCGTTGCCGGAGGAAAACTCGCGGGCGAATTTTCCCAACAGGAACAATTCTTCGAGCGTCTGGTGAGGCGTCGCCAGGGCGCCGATGCTCGCCGCGCCGTGTTGATCCCGGATCCGCTTCAGTTCCCGCGCGACGAACTCGAGTGCGACCTGCCACTCGACTTCCTTCCAGGCGCCGCCCTCCCTCAGCATCGGCCGGGCGAGCCGCTCCTCGGAATTCAGCCCCTCGTAGGAGAAGCGGTCCTTGTCCGAGAGCCAGCACTCGTTCACCGCCTCGTTCTCGCGGGGCAGCGCGCGCATCACGCGGTTCTGCTTCACGTTCAGCGTCAGATTCGACCCGTGACCGCAATGCGGGCTGACGGCGGGCCGGCGCGTCAGCTCCCACGGCCGGGCGGTATAGCGGAACGGCTTGGAAGTGAGCGCGCCCACGGGACAGAGGTCGATGACGTTGCCCGAGAGCTCCGAGTCGACCGTTCGACCGACGAACGTGATGATCTCGGCGTGCTCGCCGCGGCCTATCATGCCGAGCTCCATGATGCCGGCGATCTCCTGCCCGAAGCGCACGCAGCGCGTGCAGTGGATGCAGCGCGTCATGTCGGTCGAGATGAGCGGTCCCAGGTTCTTGTTGGTGACGACCCGCTTGGGCTCCTGGTAGCGCGAGCCGCTGCCGCCGTAGCCCACCGCGAGGTCCTGCAGCTGGCACTCCCCGCCCTGGTCGCAGATCGGGCAGTCGAGGGGGTGGTTGATGAGCAGGAACTCCATCACCCCTTTCTGGGCGTCCACCGCCTGCGCCGAGTGCGTCTGGACCTTCATGCCGTTCGTCACCGGCGTCGCGCACGCGGGCAGCGGCTTGGGCGCCTTTTCCACCTGGACCAGGCACATGCGGCAGTTCGCCGCGATGGACAGCTTGCGGTGATAGCAGAAGTGCGGAATATAGATGCCCGCGCCGTTGGCGGCGTCCATGATCGTGACGCCGTCCGCCACTTCCAGCTGCTTCCCGTCGATCTCGATCTCTAGCATCTTGGCTGCCCGTTACTGGTCACCGGTCACTGGTCACTTAAAGATAGTCGGGCACCAGGCACTTCCCGTGCTCGATGTGATGGACGAACTCGTCGCGGAAATGCTTGATGAAGCTCTTGACGGGCAGCGCCGCCGCGTCACCCAGCGCGCAGATCGTGCGGCCCGCGATATTGTCCGAGACGTTCGTAAGGAGATCGAGGTCTTCCATCCGGCCCTTGCCGTGCTCGATCCGGTCCACCATGCGGTAGAGCCAGCCGGTGCCCTCGCGGCAGGGCGTGCACTGCCCGCAGGATTCCTCGAAATAGAAGTACGAGAGCCGCAGCAGCGAACGCACCATGCAGCGCGTCTCGTCCATGATGATGACCGCGCCCGAGCCGAGCATGGAGCCCGCCTTCGCGATGGAGTCGTAGTCCATGTCGGTCTTCATCATGATGTCCTCGGGCAGGACCGGCATGGAGGAGCCGCCGGGAATGCAGGCCTTGAGCCTGCGCCTGCCCCGCATGCCGCCCGCCATCTCGAGCAGCGTCGCGAAAGGCGTGCCGAGCCTGACCTCGAAATTGCCCGGCCGCTCGACGTCGCCGGAGACCGAGAAGATCTTGGTCCCGCCGTTGTTGGGTCTCCCGAGGCTCAGGAAAGCCTCGGCGCCGTTGACAATTATCCACGGCACCGCGGCGAAGGTTTCGGTGTTGTTGATGGTGGTCGGCTTGCAATAGAGGCCGTAGCTCGCCGGAAACGGCGGCTTGAAGCGCGGCATGCCTTTCTTGCCTTCCAGCGATTCGAGGAGCCCCGTCTCCTCGCCGCAGATGTAGGCCCCGTAACCGTGATGGTTGTAGAGCTGGAAGTCGAAGCCCGAGCCGAGAATGTTCCGGCCGAGATAGCCTGCCGCCCGCGCTTCGTCGAGCGCCTCCTCGCAGCGCTCGAACACGTCCCAGATCTCGCCGTGCACATAGTTGTAGCCGACCGTCGTGCCCATCGCGTAGCCGCCGATGATCATGCCCTCGATCAGTGCGTGCGGGTTGTAGCGCAGCAGGTCGCGATCCTTGAAAGTGCCCGGCTCCCCCTCGTCCGAGTTGCACACCAGGTACTTGGCGCCGGGGAACTGGCGCGGCATGAAGCTCCACTTGAGGCCCGTCGGGAAACCGGCGCCGCCGCGGCCGCGCAGCGCGGACTTCTTCAACTCGGCCACGATCTGGTCGGGCGGAATCTTCTCGGACAGGACCTTCTTCAGGGCCGCGTAGCCGCCTCGCGCCTCGTAGTCCTTCAACCGCCAGTTGAGGCCGTCGAGCCCCTTCATGATGATCGCGTCGGGGCCGTAGCTGTCCGTCGGGAATGGGGGGACGGGCAGGCCCATTATTTCAACTCCTTCAGCAGCGCATCGAGCTTGTCCGGCGTCATCGCACAGCACATGCGCTTGTTGTTGACGAGCAGCACCGGAGCGTCGCCGCAGGCGCCGAAGCACTCGGCCTCCTTGAGCGTGAACGCGCCGTCGGGCGTGGTCTCGTTGAAACCGACACCGAGCGCTTTCTTGAGATGCTCCGCGGCGACATTGGCGCCCTGCAGCGCGCACGGCAGATTGGTGCAGATCGCGATCTTGTGGCGTCCCACGGGCTTGACGTCGTACATCGTGTAGAAGGTCGCGACTTCGTAGACCGCGATCGGCGGTATCCCCAGGTACTGCGCCACGAAATCCATCGTCTCGGGGGACAGCCACCCCTTTTCGTCCTGCGCGATCGTGAGCGCTGCCATTACCGCCGACCGGCGCTGGTCGGCCGGGTACTTCGCCAGCGCCCGGTCGATCTTCGCGAGCGCATCGGGGCTCAGGATCATCGGCGCATTCACCGGTCCACCTCGCCGAACACGATGTCCTGCGTCCCGATGATCGCGACGACGTCGGCGATCATGTGGCCGCGCGCCATCTCGTCGAGCGCGGCGAGGTGCGCGAAGCCGGGCGCCCGGATCTTGAGGCGATACGGCTTGTTGGCCCCGTCCGAGACGAGATAGATGCCGAACTCGCCCTTGGGGGCCTCGACCGCCGCGTACGCTTCCCCGGGCGGCACGTGCATCCCCTCGGTGAAGAGCTTGAAGTGATGGATCAGCTCTTCCATGCTGGTCTTCATCGCCACGCGCGAGGGCGGAGCCACCTTGTGGTTGTCGACCATCACCGGGCCGGGATTGGCGCGGAGCCACTCTATGCATTGGCGGATGATACGGTTCGCTTGCCGCATCTCCTCGATGCGCACGAGGTAGCGGTCGTAGCAGTCGCCGTTGACGCCCACGGGGATGTCGAAATCCATCCGGTCGTAGACCTCGTACGGCTGCTTCTTCCGCAGATCCCACTCGACGCCGGAGCCGCGCAGCATCGCGCCGGTGAAACCGAGCGCCACCGCCCGTTCCGGCGTCACGACGCCGATGCCGACGGTGCGCTGCTTCCAGATCCGGTTGTCGGTGAGCAGCGTCTCGTACTCGTCCACGTATTTCGGGAAGCGCCTGGTGAAATCCTCGATGAAGTCGAGCAGCGACCCCTGCCGGTTCTGGTTCAGCTCGCGCACGGCTTTTTCGTTGTGTATCGCGGAGGCGGCGTACTGGGGCATGTGCTCCGGGAGGTCGCGAAATACGCCGCCGGGCCGGTAGTAGGCGGCATGCAGGCGCGCGCCGGACACCGCCTCGTAGCAGTCCATCAGGTCTTCGCGCTCGCGGAAGCAGTACAGGAAGACCGTCATCGCGCCGATATCGAGTCCATGCGCGCCCAGCCACAGCAGGTGATTCAGGATCCGCGTGATCTCGTCGAACATCACGCGTATGTACTGCGCGCGGACCGGGATCTCGATCCCGAGGAGCTTCTCGATCGCCATCACGTAGGCGTGCTCGTTCGCCATCATCGAGACATAGTCGAGCCGGTCCATATAGGGCACCGACTGGAGGAAGGTCTTGTTCTCGGCGAGCTTCTCGGTAGCGCGGTGCAGGAGCCCGATGTGCGGATCGGCGCGCTCTATCACCTCTCCGTCGAGCTCCAGCACGAGCCGCAGCACGCCGTGGGCAGCCGGATGCTGTGGTCCGAAGTTCATGGTGTAGTTGCGGATTTCAGCCATGATTACTTCTTGATGTCCGTGTCGGCATAGTTTTCCTCGCGGATCGTGCGCGGCACGATCTCGCGCGGCTCTATGGTCACCGGCTGGTAGATCACGCGCTGCTGGTCGGGGTCGTAGCGCATCTCGACAGTACCGGAAAGCGGGAAATCCTTCCGGAAGGGGTGGCCTATGAAGCCGTAGTCGGTCAGGATACGTCGCAGGTCCGGGTGGCCGGTAAAGACGATGCCGAGGAGGTCGAACGCTTCCCGCTCGTACCAGTTGGCCGAGGGCCAGATTCCCGCAACGGACGCTACTACGGGAAATTCATCGTCGGCCGCGAACGCACGCAGCCTCAGGCGCCGGTTGTGGGTGATGCTGAGCAGGTGATAGACCACCGCATAGCGCCTGCGGGGCCGCTCGCCCGGCGGAGGAACGAGAGCCTGCCCGGAGCTGCCGGTCGAGGAGGCGGCGGTGCCGCCGCCCTGGGGCGGATCCTCGGGCTCGCGGACAGTCGAATCCTGCAGGGAGTCCTGCAGGCTGCCCGGCAACGCGCCACCGTACGCGATGTAGTCCAGCCCGCAGAGATCGGTCAACTGGCCAAAGCGGAGGTCCGGCGCGTCGCGCAATACTCCGCACGCCGCCAGCAGGATGTCGGGCTCGACGACGATGGTGACCTCTCCGGCCGCCTCCGTCACGCCCGCAATCCTGTCGCCCAGCGCCGACTGCAACGCGATTATCAGGGATTCGAGACGGGGGGACATTTGAACCCAAGTGTTAAGTTTTGAGTTTTGAGTGTTGAGTTGCAGACTCGCCGGCCATCAACTCGGAACTCAAAACTAAGAACTCAAAACTCGCGATTGCCCGCTAGCGGGCAATCGCGAGTTTTGAGTTCTTAGTTTTGAGTTCCGAGTTGATGGCCGGCGAGTCTGCAACTCAACACTCAAAACTCAAAACTTAACACTTGGGTTCAAATGTCCCCCCGTCTCGAATCCCTGATAATCGCGTTGCAGTCGGCGCTGGGCGACAGGATTGCGGGCGTGACGGAGGCGGCCGGAGAGGTCACCATCGTCGTCGAGCCCGACATCCTGCTGGCGGCGTGCGGAGTATTGCGCGACGCGCCGGACCTCCGCTTTGGCCAGTTGACCGATCTCTGCGGGCTGGACTACATCGCGTACGGTGGCGCGTTGCCGGGCAGCCTGCAGGACTCCCTGCAGGATTCGACTGTCCGCGAGCCCGAGGATCCGCCCCAGGGCGGCGGCACCGCCGCCTCCTCGACCGGCAGCTCCGGGCAGGCTCTCGTTCCTCCGCCGGGCGAGCGGCCCCGCAGGCGCTATGCGGTGGTCTATCACCTGCTCAGCATCACCCACAACCGGCGCCTGAGGCTGCGTGCGTTCGCGGCCGACGATGAATTTCCCGTAGTAGCGTCCGTTGCGGGAATCTGGCCCTCGGCCAACTGGTACGAGCGGGAAGCGTTCGACCTCCTCGGCATCGTCTTTACCGGCCACCCGGACCTGCGACGTATCCTGACCGACTACGGCTTCATAGGCCACCCCTTCCGGAAGGATTTCCCGCTTTCCGGTACTGTCGAGATGCGCTACGACCCCGACCAGCAGCGCGTGATCTACCAGCCGGTGACCATAGAGCCGCGCGAGATCGTGCCGCGCACGATCCGCGAGGAAAACTATGCCGACACGGACATCAAGAAGTAATCATGGCTGAAATCCGCAACTACACCATGAACTTCGGACCACAGCATCCGGCTGCCCACGGCGTGCTGCGGCTCGTGCTGGAGCTCGACGGAGAGGTGATAGAGCGCGCCGATCCGCACATCGGGCTCCTGCACCGCGCTACCGAGAAGCTCGCCGAGAACAAGACCTTCCTCCAGTCGGTGCCCTATATGGACCGGCTCGACTATGTCTCGATGATGGCGAACGAGCACGCCTACGTGATGGCGATCGAGAAGCTCCTCGGGATCGAGATCCCGGTCCGCGCGCAGTACATACGCGTGATGTTCGACGAGATCACGCGGATCCTGAATCACCTGCTGTGGCTGGGCGCGCATGGACTCGATATCGGCGCGATGACGGTCTTCCTGTACTGCTTCCGCGAGCGCGAAGACCTGATGGACTGCTACGAGGCGGTGTCCGGCGCGCGCCTGCATGCCGCCTACTACCGGCCCGGCGGCGTATTTCGCGACCTCCCGGAGCACATGCCCCAGTACGCCGCCTCCGCGATACACAACGAAAAAGCCGTGCGCGAGCTGAACCAGAACCGGCAGGGGTCGCTGCTCGACTTCATCGAGGATTTCACCAGGCGCTTCCCGAAATACGTGGACGAGTACGAGACGCTGCTCACCGACAACCGGATCTGGAAGCAGCGCACCGTCGGCATCGGCGTCGTGACGCCGGAACGGGCGGTGGCGCTCGGTTTCACCGGCGCGATGCTGCGCGGCTCCGGCGTCGAGTGGGATCTGCGGAAGAAGCAGCCGTACGAGGTCTACGACCGGATGGATTTCGACATCCCCGTGGGCGTCAACGGCGACTGCTACGACCGCTACCTCGTGCGCATCGAGGAGATGCGGCAAGCGAACCGTATCATCCGCCAATGCATAGAGTGGCTCCGCGCCAATCCCGGCCCGGTGATGGTCGACAACCACAAGGTGGCTCCGCCCTCGCGCGTGGCGATGAAGACCAGCATGGAAGAGCTGATCCATCACTTCAAGCTCTTCACCGAGGGGATGCACGTGCCGCCCGGGGAAGCGTACGCGGCGGTCGAGGCCCCCAAGGGCGAGTTCGGCATCTATCTCGTCTCGGACGGGGCCAACAAGCCGTATCGCCTCAAGATCCGGGCGCCCGGCTTCGCGCACCTCGCCGCGCTCGACGAGATGGCGCGCGGCCACATGATCGCCGACGTCGTCGCGATCATCGGGACGCAGGACATCGTGTTCGGCGAGGTGGACCGGTGAATGCGCCGATGATCCTGAGCCCCGATGCGCTCGCGAAGATCGACCGGGCGCTGGCGAAGTACCCGGCCGACCAGCGCCGGTCGGCGGTAATGGCAGCGCTCACGATCGCGCAGGACGAAAAGGGGTGGCTGTCCCCCGAGACGATGGATTTCGTGGCGCAGTACCTGGGGATACCGCCGATCGCGGTCTACGAAGTCGCGACCTTCTACACGATGTACGACGTCAAGCCCGTGGGACGCCACAAGATCGCGATCTGCACCAATCTGCCGTGCGCGCTGCAGGGCGCCAATGTCGCCGCGGAGCATCTCAAGAAAGCGCTCGGTGTCGGTTTCAACGAGACCACGCCCGACGGCGCGTTCACGCTCAAGGAGGCCGAGTGCTTCGGCGCCTGCGGCGACGCTCCGGTGCTGCTCGTCAACAACAAGCGCATGTGCTGTGCGATGACGCCGGACAAGCTCGATGCGCTGCTGAAGGAGTTGAAATAATGGGCCTGCCCGTCCCCCCATTCCCGACGGACAGCTACGGCCCCGACGCGATCATCATGAAGGGGCTCGACGGCCTCAACTGGCGGTTGAAGGACTACGAGGCGCGAGGCGGCTACGCGGCCCTGAAGAAGGTCCTGTCCGAGAAGATTCCGCCCGACCAGATCGTGGCCGAGTTGAAGAAGTCCGCGCTGCGCGGCCGCGGCGGCGCCGGTTTCCCGACGGGCCTCAAGTGGAGCTTCATGCCGCGCCAGTTCCCCGGCGCCAAGTACCTGGTGTGCAACTCGGACGAGGGGGAGCCGGGCACTTTCAAGGATCGCGACCTGCTGCGCTACAACCCGCACGCACTGATCGAGGGCATGATCATCGGCGGCTACGCGATGGGCACGACGGTCGGCTACAACTATGTGCACGGCGAGATCTGGGACGTGTTCGAGCGCTGCGAGGAGGCGCTCGACGAAGCGCGGGCGGCAGGCTATCTCGGCCGGAACATTCTCGGCTCGGGCTTCGACTTCCAGCTCTACAACCATCACGGTTACGGGGCCTACATCTGCGGCGAGGAGACGGGGCTCCTCGAATCGCTGGAAGGCAAGAAAGGCATGCCGCGCTTCAAGCCGCCGTTTCCGGCGAGCTACGGCCTCTATTGCAAGCCGACCACCATCAACAACACCGAAACCTTCGCCGCGGTGCCGTGGATAATTGTCAACGGCGCCGAGGCTTTCCTGAGCCTCGGGAGACCCAACAACGGCGGGACCAAGATCTTCTCGGTCTCCGGCGACGTCGAGCGGCCGGGCAATTTCGAGGTCAGGCTCGGCACGCCTTTCGCGACGCTGCTCGAGATGGCGGGCGGCATGCGGGGCAGGCGCAGGCTCAAGGCCTGCATTCCCGGCGGCTCCTCCATGCCGGTCCTGCCCGAGGACATCATGATGAAGACCGACATGGACTACGACTCCATCGCGAAGGCGGGCTCCATGCTCGGCTCGGGCGCGGTCATCATCATGGACGAGACGCGCTGCATGGTGCGTTCGCTGCTGCGGCTCTCGTACTTCTATTTCGAGGAATCCTGCGGGCAGTGCACGCCCTGCCGCGAGGGCACCGGCTGGCTCTACCGCATGGTGGACCGGATCGAGCACGGCAAGGGCCGGATGGAAGACCTCGATCTCCTTACGAACGTCTCGGACAATATCGCGGGCCGCACGATCTGCGCGCTGGGTGACGCGGCGGCGCTGCCCGTCAAGAGCTTCATCAAGCATTTCCGCGACGAGTTCGTCCATCACATCGAGCACGGGAAGTGCCTGGTGCCCGACTATCTTTAAGTGACCAGTGACCGGTGACCAGTAACGGGCAGCCAAGATGCTAGAGATCGAGATCGACGGGAAGCAGCTGGAAGTGGCGGACGGCGTCACGATCATGGACGCCGCCAACGGCGCGGGCATCTATATTCCGCACTTCTGCTATCACCGCAAGCTGTCCATCGCGGCGAACTGCCGCATGTGCCTGGTCCAGGTGGAAAAGGCGCCCAAGCCGCTGCCCGCGTGCGCGACGCCGGTGACGAACGGCATGAAGGTCCAGACGCACTCGGCGCAGGCGGTGGACGCCCAGAAAGGGGTGATGGAGTTCCTGCTCATCAACCACCCCCTCGACTGCCCGATCTGCGACCAGGGCGGGGAGTGCCAGCTGCAGGACCTCGCGGTGGGCTACGGCGGCAGCGGCTCGCGCTACCAGGAGCCCAAGCGGGTCGTCACCAACAAGAACCTGGGACCGCTCATCTCGACCGACATGACGCGCTGCATCCACTGCACGCGCTGCGTGCGCTTCGGGCAGGAGATCGCCGGCATCATGGAGCTCGGCATGATAGGCCGCGGCGAGCACGCCGAGATCATCACGTTCGTCGGTCGAACGGTCGACTCGGAGCTCTCGGGCAACGTCATCGACCTCTGTCCCGTGGGCGCGCTCACTTCCAAGCCGTTCCGCTATACCGCCCGGCCGTGGGAGCTGACGCGCCGGCCCGCCGTCAGCCCGCATTGCGGTCACGGGTCGAATCTGACGCTGAACGTGAAGCAGAACCGCGTGATGCGCGCGCTGCCCCGCGAGAACGAGGCGGTGAACGAGTGCTGGCTCTCGGACAAGGACCGCTTCTCCTACGAGGGGCTGAATTCCGAGGAGCGGCTCGCCCGGCCGATGCTGAGGGAGGGCGGCGCCTGGAAGGAAGTCGAGTGGCAGGTCGCACTCGAGTTCGTCGCGCGGGAACTGAAGCGGATCCGGGATCAACACGGCGCGGCGAGCATCGGCGCCCTGGCGACGCCTCACCAGACGCTCGAAGAATTGTTCCTGTTGGGAAAATTCGCCCGCGAGTTTTCCTCCGGCAACGCGGATTTCCGGCTGCGCCAGTCCGATTTCTCGGCGGACGCCAGGCTAGTCGCGGCGCCGTGGCTGGGCATGAAGCTCGCGGATATCGGCAAGCTCGACCGGGTGCTCGTCGTCGGCAGCACGCTCACCAAGGACCATCCGCTCATCGGGCATCGCCTGCGCCAGGCGACCCGGCGCGGGCTGCAGCTGAGCCTCATCAATCCGTTCGACGACAACCTCCTCATGCGCGTTGCGCACAAGGCCGTGGTCGCCCCCTCGGCGATGGCGGACCTGCTGGCGCAGGTGGCGCGGGCTGCGGCCGAGGCGAAGAGTGCAACCGCGCCGACGGCGGCGCACGATGCGGTCGTCTCCGACGCCGCGCGGGCCATCGCTGCGAGCCTCGTTTCGGGAAAGAACGCGGGTGTGTTCCTCGGCAACCTGGCGCAGCACCATCCTGCCGCCGCGCTGCTGCATGAGCTGGGATTGGCCATAGCCGGACTGACCGGCGCGAGATTCGGCTTTCTCGGAGAGGCGGCCAACAGCGTCGGGGGCTACCTCGCCGGGTGCGTGCCATCAGGCTCCGGGCGTAACGCCGGCGCGATGCTCGCGGAGCCGCTCAAGGCGTACCTGCTGCTCGGCGTCGAGCCCGAGCTCGACACGCACGATCCGCAGCGGGCGGTGGCGGCGATCAAAGCGGCGGAACTGGTGGTGGCGATGAGCCCCTACCAGCACGGTGCGACCGACTACGCGCACGCCATTCTGCCGATCGCGCCTTTCACCGAGACTTCCGGCACCTTCGTCAGCACGGAGGGCGCGGTACAGAGCTTCAACGGCGTGGTGCAGCCGCTGGGCGAGACCCGGCCGGCATGGAAGGTGCTGCGCGTGCTCGGCAATCTCCTCGGGCTGCCCGGTTTCGAATACAACAGCACGGAAGAGGTCCGGCGCGAGGTGCTGAGCGACGGCGCGGATATCTCGTCCAGGCTGGGAAACGGCCTTGCCGCCGGGACGCCTTCCGCGCGATCCGGCGCGCACGCGGACATCGAGCGCGTCGCCGAGGTTCCGTCCTACGCGGCCGACGCGATCGTGAGGCGTGCGCGATCCCTGCAGCAGACCCATGACGCGGCGCCTCCGGTCGCATCGATGAACCGCGCTCTTGCCGACAGGCTCGGGTTGCGCGAGGGTGATCTGGCGCGTATCCGCCAGGGAGCGGCTGATGCTGTCGTGGCGTTCGCTATCGACGACAAGCTGCCGGCGGGATGCGTCCGGCTCGCGGCTGCGCGCCCGGAGACGGCGGCTCTGGGCGCCATGTTCGGCGCGCTGACCGTGGAGCGCGTTCCGATGCAGCAGAAGGCGGCGGTTTGATGCTCGACACTTTGATCGCATACCCGCAGGCGTGGCTGGGCCCGGCCTGGCCCGCGGTCTGGACGCTCGTGAAGATCGTCGCGATCGTCGCGCCGCTGATGATAGCCGTTGCCTATCTGACGCTGTGGGAGCGCAAGGTGATTGGCTGGATACAGGTGCGCATAGGGCCGAACCGCGTGACGTTCTTCGGCATCCCGTGGCTGGGCGGCCTGGCGCAGCCGATCGCGGACGGGCTGAAGCTGCTGGCGAAGGAGATCATCGTTCCGACCGGCGCGAACAAGTTCCTGTTCGTGCTGGCGCCGGTCATGGCGCTCATGCCGGCGATGGCGGCGTGGGCGGTGGTTCCGTTCGGCCCCGAGCTGGTGCTCGCCGACATAGACGCGGGGCTGCTCTACATCATGGCGATCACGTCGATGGGAGTGTACGGCGTCATCATCGCGGGCTGGGCCTCGAATTCCAAGTACGCGTTCCTGGGCGCCTTGCGCTCGGCCGCGCAGATGGTGTCCTACGAGCTCGCCATGGGTTTCGCGCTGGTGTGCGTGCTGATGGCCGCGCAGAGCCTGAATCTCGGCGAGGTCGTGCGGATGCAGCAGGGCAACTGGGGGGTCCTCGACTGGTTCTGGATCCCGCTCTTCCCGATCTTCCTGGTGTACATCATTTCCGGGGTCGCGGAGACGAACCGCGCGCCCTTCGACGTCTCGGAGGGCGAATCGGAGATCGTCGCGGGATTCCACGTGGAATACTCGGGAATGGCGTTCGCGGTGTTCTTCCTCGCCGAGTACGCCAATATGATACTGATCTCCACCCTGGCCTCGGTGATGTTCCTGGGCGGGTGGCTTTCCCCGGTGCCGCTCGCGATCGCGGGCGCCATCGGCCTGCCGTGGCTCGCAGCGCCGAGCTTCGGGTGGCTGCTGGTGAAGCTCTTTTTCGTGGTGTCGAGCTTCCTGTGGTTCCGCGCGACGTTTCCGCGCTACCGCTACGACCAGATCATGCGCCTCGGCTGGAAGGTGTTCCTGCCGCTGACGATCGCGTGGATCGTCGTGCTCGGCGCCTGGATGCAGACGCCCCTCTGGATATGGTGGAAGCCATGATGGCCAGCATCGGTCGATTCTTCAGGACGTTTCTCCTCTATGAGCTGGTGAAGGGGATGATGCTTACCGGCCGCCATCTCTTCGCCCGCAAGATCACCGTGCAGTTCCCCGAGGAGAAGACGCCGATGAGCCCGCGCTTCAGGGGGCTGCACGCGCTGCGCCGTTACCCGAACGGCGAGGAGCGCTGCATCGCGTGCAAGCTGTGCGAGGCGGTATGCCCGGCGCTCGCGATCACCATCGAGTCCGAGCAGCGCACCGACGGGACGCGCCGCACCACGCGCTACGACATCGATCTCACCAAGTGTATTTTCTGCGGATTCTGCGAGGAATCCTGTCCCGTCGATTCCATCGTCGAAACCCACATCTTCGAATACCACGGTGAGACGCGCGGCGACCTGATCTACACCAAGCCCATGCTGCTCGCGATCGGCGACCGCTACGAGGAAGAGATCGCGAAGGCCCGGGCGGCGGACGCGGCGTACAGATAAGAACACATGACCTTCAACGAAGTCGTCTTCTACTTCTTCGCTGCCGTCCTCGTCCTCGCGGCGCTGGGGGTCATCACCGCCCGCAACCCGGTGCACGCCGCGCTGCTGCTGGTGCTCGCGTTCTTCACCTCGGCGGCGATCTGGCTGCAGTTGCACGCGGAGTTCCTCGCCATCGCGCTGGTGCTGGTCTACGTCGGCGCGGTGATGGTGCTGTTCCTGTTCGTGGTCATGATGCTGGACATCAACATGGCGCGGCTGCGGGCGGGATTCTGGAACTACCTGCCGCTGGGCGCGGTCGTGGCCGTGCTGCTCGTGATCGAGATGGGCTTCATGCTGAAGTACGCGCCCGGTCTCGCCGACGCACCCGCTCCGCCCGCGCTGCCGGCCGGGTACAGCAACACCAAGGAGCTGGGACGTCTCGTCTATACCGAGTACGTGTACCCGTTCGAGATCGCCGCGGTGATCCTGCTGGTGGCGATCGTATCCGCCATCGCGCTCACCCTGCGCCGCCGCAAGCAGACGAAGTACGTGGACCCGGCTGAGCAGATCGCCGTCCGGAGGCAGGACAGGGTGCGCATCGTGTCGATGCCGTCCGAGAAGAAAAGTGACTGGTGACACGTGACCCGTTTCAGGCATACCGACGACTCACGTGTCACGCGTCACGTGTCACGCACTTGAGGGCTACCGAGGGAGACGCTTGATTTCACTGTCTCATTATCTGGTGCTGGGCGCGGTCCTGTTCGCGATCGCGGTGATCGGCATCTTCCTGAACCGCAAGAACATGATCGTGCTCCTGATGGCCATCGAGCTGATGCTGCTCGCCGTCAACCTGAATTTCGTCGCGTTTTCCCATTTCCTCGACGACCCCTCCGGGCAGGTGTTCGTGTTCTTCATCCTGACGGTGGCCGCCGCGGAATCGGCGATCGGCCTTGCGATCCTGGTGGTGCTGTTCCGCAACCTGAACACGATCAACGTCGAAGACCTGGACAGCTTGAAAGGATAAGGCGCGACCCGTGACCGGCGCCCCAAAGAAGGATAGATGAAGCGAGAACCCGTGACCGGTCGCGCCGCTATAAGAAGAACATGTCGCAAAAACTGCTTTACCTGATCGTGCCGCTCGCGCCCCTGCTGGGCGCGATCATCGCGGGCCTCTTCGGCCGGGCGATCGGCCGCACCGCCACGCACCGCGTCACCATCGCCGGCATGATCGTGTCCACCATCGCGTCGGCCGTCGTTTTCCGGGACGTGCTGGGCGGCAGGACGGACAACCTCACGGTCTACACCTGGCTCGCCTCCGGCAACGTTTCCTTCGAGATCGGCTTCCTGATCGACCGGCTGTCGGCCACCATGATGCTGGTGGTCAATTTCGTCTCGCTGATGGTGCACATCTACACCATCGGCTACATGGCCGACGATCCCGGCTACCAGCGCTTCTTCTCCTACATCTCGCTCTTCACCTTCTCGATGCTGATGCTGGTGATGGCGAACAATTTCCTGCAGCTCTTCTTCGGCTGGGAAGCGGTGGGCCTGGTTTCCTACCTGCTGATCGGGTTCTGGTACACGCGGCCGACCGCCATCTACGCGAACCTGAAGGCGTTTCTCGTGAACCGGGTCGGCGATTTCGGCTTTCTGCTCGGCATCGCGCTCGTCCTGATGTATTTCGGCACCCTCGACTACGCGAGCGTCTTCGGCAACGCCCGCACGCTCTCGGGCAACACCATCGAGGTGTTCTCCGGCTCCGCCTGGTCGCTGATGACGGTGATCTGCCTCCTGCTTTTCGTCGGCGCGATGGGGAAATCCGCGCAGTTTCCGCTGCACGTGTGGCTGCCCGATTCGATGGAAGGCCCGACCCCGATCTCGGCGCTGATCCACGCGGCGACCATGGTGACCGCCGGCATCTTCATGGTGGCGCGCATGTCCGCGTTGTTCGAACTCTCCGACACGGCGCTGACGGTGGTAATGGTGATCGGCGCGATCACCGCTTTCTTCATGGCGCTGATCGCCACGGTGGTCTACGACATCAAACGCGTGATCGCGTACTCCACCCTGTCGCAGCTCGGATACATGACCGTGGCGCTCGGCGCCTCGGCCTACTCGGTGGGTATATTCCACCTGGTGACGCACGCCTTCTTCAAGGCGGTGCTGTTCCTGGGCGCCGGGTCCGTCATCATTGCGCTGCACCACGAGCAGGACATGCGGAAGATGGGCGGCCTGCGCAAGTACATGCCCATCACGTACCTGACGGTGCTGATCGGCGCTCTTGCCAACGCCGGTTTCCCCCCGTTTGCGGGTTTCTTCTCCAAGGACACGATTATCGAGGCGGCGCACGCTTCACAGCTGCCCGGCGCCGGGTTCGCGTACCTCGCCACCCTGCTGGGCGTGTTCGTCGGCGGCTTCTACTCGTTCCGGCTCGTCTTCTATGCCTTCCACGGAAGAGAGCGGTTCAACGATCCCCACCATCCCGACGTGAAGGAGGTGGAGGCTGAGCGGGCAGCCCAACGGGAGGCCGAGCGGATCGAGCGCGAGGCGGAGCTGCGCGCGCAGGTACAGGCCGGGCATGACCATGGCGGCCACGGGCAAGCCGCGCATAGAGGCGACGCGCACGGCGCGGCGCACGACGAGCATGCCCACACGGATCACGGGCATGGACACGCGCCGCACGAGACTCCCTGGGTGGTGACGCTGCCGCTCATCCTGCTCGCCATCCCGTCCGTCTGCGCCGGATGGGTCATCGGGACCTTCCTCTACGGCAACTATTTCGGCGATGCGATTTATTTCTCGCCCGCGCATCCCGTGATGGAGGAGCTGGCAAAGGAATTCCACGGCGTGCTCGCGATGATTCTGCACGGGCTGACGAGCCTTCCGTTCTGGCTCGCCGCCGCCGGCATGGCGAGCGCGTGGTACCTCTACCTAGCCCGGCCCGAGCTGCCGCGCGTGCTGCGCGAGCGGGCGGGGCTGCTGGTCACGATCCTCATGGAGAAGTACGGCTTCGACCGCTTCAACGACTGGTTCTTCGCGGGCGGCGCCCGCCGGGTGGGCAACGGGCTGTGGAAGGGCGGGGACGTCGCGGTGATCGACGGCGTGTTCGTGAACGGCTCGGCCCGGGCAGTCGGCTGGTTCGCGCAGGTGATCCGCCACCTGCAGTCGGGCTACATCTACCACTACGCGTTCGCCATGATCATCGGCATCCTCGTGCTGCTGACGATGGCCTTCAATTGGCTGGAAGCGCTTTCAAAACTCTGATTTCAGTGGCCGATAACCTCCTCAACCTCGCGATCTGGGTCCCGATCTTCTTCGGGGTGCTGGTGCTCGCCACGGGCTCCGACCGCAACGCCCGGGCCGCCCGGGTCATAGCGCTCATCGGCGCCGTCCTGGGGTTCGCGGTGACGCTGCCGCTCTACACGGGCTTCAACCCGAAGGCGAGCGGGTTCCAGTTCACTTACTTCAAGCCCTGGATCGAGAGCTTCAACGTCCACTACGACCTCGGCATCGACGGCATCTCGCTGCTGCTCATCCTGCTGAACAGCTTCACGACCGTGCTCGTGGTGATCGCGGGCTGGGAGGTCATCAAGGAGCGCGTGGCGCAGTACATGGCCGCGTTCCTGTTCCTTTCCGGCTTCATGAACGGCGTGTTCTCGGCGCTCGATGCGCTGCTCTTCTACGTGTTCTTCGAGGCGACGCTGATCCCGATGTTCGTCATCATCGGCGTGTGGGGCGGGCCGAACCGCGTCTATGCGGCCGTGAAGTTCTTCCTCTACACGCTCGCCGGGTCCCTCCTCACGCTGGTCGCGCTCGTCTACCTCTACACGGCCTCGGGGGGAAGCTTCTCGCTCCTCGACTACTACCGGCTGCCGCTCAGCATCGGCGCCCAGATTCTCGTGTTCCTGGCGTTCTTCCTGGCGTTCGCGGTGAAGGTGCCGATGTGGCCGGTGCACACCTGGCTGCCCGACGCGCACGTGGAGGCCCCGACCGGCGGCTCGGTGGTGCTGGCCGCGATCATGCTGAAGCTGGGCGGCTACGGCTTTCTCCGCCTGTCACTGCCGATACTCCCGGACGCGAGCCACGCGCTGGCGGGCTTCGTGATCGCGCTGTCGCTGATTGCTGTCGTGTACATCGGCCTGGTCGCGCTGGTGCAGGCGGATCTCAAGAAGCTGATCGCCTACACCTCTATCTCCCACATGGGGTTCGTCACGCTCGGGATCTTCATCTTCAACGTCCAGGGGATCGAGGGCGCCGTCATGCAGATGGTGTCGCACGGCTTCGTATCGGGAGCGCTGTTCCTGTGCGTGGGCGTGCTCTACGATCGCATGCACACGCGCCTCATCTCCGACTACGGGGGCGTAGTCAACTCGATGCCGGTGTTCGCGGCGCTCTTCATGCTATTCGCGATGGCGAACTCCGGGCTGCCCGGGACCAGCGGCTTCGTGGGCGAGTTCCTGGTGATCCTGGGGGCGATGCAGGTCAATTTCTGGTACGCCGCCGCCGCTGCCACGACGCTCGTCTTCGGCGCGGCCTACACGCTGTGGATGTACAAGCGCGTGGTCTTCGGGGCGGTCGCGAACGGCCACGTCGCGGCGCTGACGGACATCGGCGCGCGCGAGCTCCTGGTGCTGGGATTGCTGGCGGCGGCGGTGCTGGCGATGGGGATTTACCCCCATCCGTTCGGTGACGTCCTGCACGTGTCCGTCCAGGATCTCCTCGTCTACGCCACCCGGTCGAAGCTGCCCTGATGCAATACATATCGCCGCTGTCGCTGGCTTACCCGGAGCTCTTCCTGGCCGTGATGGTGTGCCTGATCCTGCTCGTCGATCTCTTCGTGAGCGACGACAACCGCGTCGTCACCTACGTGCTCACGCAGGTCGCGCTGGCGGGGAGCTTCGCCATCATCTGGTCGACCTCCAGCGCGGAGGTGGGCTACACGTTCAGCAACATGTTCGTGGACGACCTGATGTCGGACGTCCTGAAGCTCGCGGTGTGTCTCTCGGTCATGGTGATGCTGGCGTACTCGCGCCCGTACGTGTCGGCGCGGGGCCTCATGCGGGGCGAGTTCTTCACGCTCGTGCTGTTCGCGACGCTGGGCATGATGATCATGATCTCGGCGAACAGCCTGCTCACGCTGTACCTCGGCCTCGAGCTGATGTCGCTTGCGCTCTACTCGATGGTCGCGCTCCAGCGCGATTCGGCGGTGGCCACCGAGGCCGCGATGAAGTATTTCGTGCTCGGCGCACTCGCGTCGGGGATGCTGCTCTACGGGATGTCCATGCTATACGGGGCTGCGGGCACGCTCGATATCACGCGGCTTGCGACCGTCGTCGCCGAGCGCGACACGCGGGACGTCGTGCTGGTGTTCGCCCTGGTGTTCGTCGTCGCGGGGATTGGCTTCAAGCTGGGCGCGGTGCCGTTTCACATGTGGGTGCCCGACGTCTACCACGGCGCCCCGACCGCGATGACGCTCCTCATCGGGTCCGCGCCCAAGCTCGCGGCGTTCGCCTTCATCATGCGGCTCCTCGCGCAGGGGCTCGGGGCGGAGCAGCTCGCGCAGGAATGGCAGCAGATGCTGATCCTGCTGGCGGTGCTCTCGCTAGCGATCGGCAACATCACGGCGATAGCGCAGACCAACCTGAAGCGCATGCTCGCCTATTCGACGATAGGGCACATGGGCTTCCTGCTGCTGGGCGTGCTCGCGGGCGACCTGATCGGCTACGGCGCCGGCATGTTCTACGTCGTCGTCTACGTGCTGATGAATCTCGGGTCGTTCGGCATGATCATGCTTCTTTCGCGCGGCGGTTTCGAAGCCGATAACCTCGAGGACTTCAAGGGCCTCAACCAGAGAAGCCCGTGGTACGCGTTCATCATGCTGCTCCTGATGTTTTCCATGGCGGGGGTGCCCCCGACGGTGGGCTTTTACGCGAAGCTGGCGGTGCTGCAGGCGGTCGTCAACGCGGGATACGTATGGCTCGCGGTCGTTGCGGTGCTGTTCTCGCTGATCGGGGCCTTCTACTACCTGCGGCTCGTCAAGCTCATGTACTTCGACGCGCCCACGGACACGGCGCCGATCGAGCCGCGCTTCGACGTGCGCCTGTTGATGAGCGTGAACGGGCTCGCCGTGCTCGTCTTCGGCATCCTCCCCGAGTACCTGATGGGGCTGTGTCTCACCGCGATCCAGGCATCGCTTCAGTGAACGAATGAGCGACAGCGAAAGCGATTTTACCGAGCACACCCTCGACTCGAAGACCGTGTATCGCGGACGCCTTCTCCACGTGCTGGAGGACGAGGTCCGCATGCCGGATGGCAAGTCCGCGCGGCGCGAGTACATCCGCCATCCTGGCGCTGTGGCCATGATCCCGATGCTGGACGCCGAGACCGTCGTTCTCGTGCGGCAGTACCGCTACCCGGCGCGGCGCCATTTCTACGAGATCCCGGCCGGCAAGATCGATCCGGGGGAGGATCCCCTGCAGACGGGGAAACGCGAGCTGCGCGAGGAGTGCGGCTACGAGGCGCGGGTGTGGCGGCGGCTCACGACGCTCGATCCCTGCATCGGCTACTCCGACGAGCGGATCGAGCTGTACATGGCGGAGGACCTGACCCGGGTGCAGCGCGCGCCGGAGGAGGGCGAGTTCCTGGAGGAATTGACTCTGCGCCTGCCGCTGGCGATGGAGTGGGTGAGAAGCGGCCGGATCACCGACGTGAAGACGATCATCGGGCTCGTTTGGGCGGCGAAGTTGCTGTGAGCCGTCAGCTCTCAGCTGATAGCTGGAAGCTGGAAGCGCGAACCCCGCTCAGGCCGCGCTGGCCTTCGTGACCGCCGTTTGTTCGATGCTGCCGTCGAGCAGGGCAGGGCGCTGGAAGAGATAGCCCTGGCCGAACTGCGCGCCCATCTCCAGGAGCAGCTTGAGCGCCTCGGGCGTCTCCACCCATTCGGCGACCACCTGCTTGTCGAGGTCGCGCGCCACGTTGTTCAGCGCCTTCACGAAGATGCGGCTGCCATCGTCGGTGGCGAGGTCGTGGATGAAGCTGCCGTCGATCTTCAGGTAGTCGACGTCGAAGCGCTTCAGGTAGTAGAACGAGCTGAAGCCCGCCCCGAAATCGTCGAGCGCAAACCGGCAACCCATGCTCTTCAGCCGGCGGATGAACGCGAGCGTGACGTCGATCTCCGACATCGCCGCCGTCTCCGTGATCTCGAAAGCGAGCTGACTGGGCTTCACCGGCGTGGTCTCCAGCAGCTTGACGAAGCGCTTGACCCAGACCGCATCGGCGATGCTGACCCGGGACAGGTTCATGAAGTAGCGGACCTTCTGTCCGGCTTCGCCGCGCTCCTGCATGAATTGCAGCAGCTTCTCGACGACCCGCATGTCGATTTCCTTGACGAGCCCGAGGTTCTCCGCCAGCTCCATGAAATTCCCCGGCGTGATGTATCTGCCCTCGTCGTCGCGAATGCGTACCAGCACCTCGTGGTGCACGGGCTGCTGGTCGGTCAGGCGCACGACGGGCTGGGAGAACAGCGCCAGGCGGTCCTCGTCGAGGGCGTCGCGCAGCTTCTTGGCCCAGTGGATGCGCTTGTGGGTGCTGCGGAGATTGTCGGAGGACTGGTCGAACACCACGCAGCGGTTGCGGCCAAACTCCTTTGCCTGGTACATCGCTATGTCCACGTTTGAGAGCAGGGCCGGGGCGTCGTTGCCGTGAAACGGGTAGAGCGCGACGCCGGCCGAGGCCGAAAGGTTCGAAATCACCTTCTGATCGCTCGCCTGGAAGCGGTAGTGCCGGATGGCCTCGAGCGCCCTCTCCGCGACGTCGATCCCCTGCGCGCGCAGCGCGGAGGGCAGGTGTATGGCGAATTCGTCGCCGCCGAGACGGTAGAGCTCCCCGCTCACCTCTCGCATCATGTCGCGCAACACGCTGCCCACGCCCACGATCAGCTGGTCGCCGGTGCGATGGCCGAAGTTGTCGTTGACGTACTTGAAGTGATCGACGTCGAGGAACATCAGCGCGCCCACGCCCCCGTCCATCAGGGCGTCCTCGATCGCGCGCTGCAGGCAGTGCCGGTTAGGCAGGTCGGTCAACGCGTCGTGGAGCGCGAGGTGCTCGATACGCTGGGTCGCGAGATGCTGCTCCGTGATGTCCCGGGCAGTGCCGCGGATCGCGAGCAGCGCCCCGTTGTCGTCGAGCACGACGCGCGCATTGATGCCGATCCAGCGGTCGTCGCGCCGGGCGGTCACGACGTGCGTCACGTAGTTCTTGACTTCGCCGTGGCGCTTCAACAAGGCGAGAAATCGCCGGTTGGATATGTGGGAGGAATCCGCCTCGAAATCGAAGACGCAGCGTCCCATGAGGTCCTTGGGGCCGAGGCCGAAGATGTCGTGCGAGGCGCCGTTCAGGTAAGTGAAGCGCCCCTCGGCGTCCGTCGTCCAGATGAGATCGTGCGAGGTCTCGACGAGATCGCGGTAGCGGTTCTCGCTTTCGAGAAGGAGCTGGATGATGCGGTGCTTCTCCGCGAGGGATTTGCGGACCGCCGCGAGCTCCTTGTTGGGCTTTTCGACTGTGCTGGGCTTTTCAATTGCGCCGCCGTGCAGCGCGGAGGCGGCGAGCTTGTCGATCAACTCCCGGGAATAGCGGCGATGCCCGCCATCGGTGCGGGCCGCCGTCAATACGCCCGACTCGTCCCAGCGGCGCAGCTTCTGGATTGGAATACCAAGCATCTCAGACACTTGCTGAATGCTGTACTCCAGTGCTGGCTTGTCCAGGATGCCCCCCCTCCGGTGACGCGCGCGCTTTCTGGTGGCGCGCCGCGCGCCGGTTCGAGCGTATCTGCTCTGCGAATAGGGCATGAGTGTACCAGATGGCGCCGGGCGCCGGGAGGTGGGCGCTCGCCGGCAGCCTCGGCGGGTCGGATCAGTGGACCTGCTGGGAATCCCCGAGCCCGTTCTGGCGGGATACCAGGCGCTGCATCAGCTTCAGGTCGCGCGGATTCAGCCTCAGGGCGGCGTCCACCCAGATCTGCACGATGTCGAGCAGCTCCGAGAAGTCGATCCGATGCACGCGGCGGCGCGCGGCCGCTATCGCGGCGAGGCCGTTGCGGCTCCGGGCCCGCTTCTTGATGAACGCAGCGACGCCGGCTTCACCCTGCCCGTCCTCGACCACGGAGTCGACCACGCCCAGCGCCAGCATGTCGTCGGCGCTGTAGATCTTGCCGCTGGTCAGCACCTCCTCCGCCACGCGCTGCCCGACCTTGCGCTCCAGGAACGAGTACGCCCCCATGCCGGGGAACAGGTTGAAGAGGATCTCGGGGAAGCCGAAGCGCGCGCTCTTCTCGGCGACGATTACGTCGCTCGACAGGGCTGCCTCGAAGCCGCCGCCCAGGCACTCGCCCTGCACCAGGGAGATGGTGGTCACGCCGGGGAGATCGTGGCTGACGTAGTTCCGGTAGAGCACGTCTATGCAGGCGCGACCGTAGGTCAGGAGGCCTTGGCGGTCGCGGGTCTCGATCAACTGCTTAAAGAGGTCCAGGTCGCCGCCGAGGTTGAAAACGCCGGGCAGGCCCGAGGCCAGCACGACGTACTCGATATCGTGATCCTCGCCGAGGTGGCTGACGCGGCCTCCGCTCTCGGCAAGAAAGTCGTAGTAGGTGCGGATAGTCGACAGCAGGGAGGGGTTGAAGCACGGCCTCGGCTCGGGCGTCCAGCGTGACCACATCGCCCGGGTATCGCGATCGAAATGCACCTGCAGTTGCGGTGTGAACTCGAATTCGATCCCGTGCTCGCGTGAACGGACAGCCGGTGCATGGCGGGCTTCGAGGACTGCGGCTGGAATATGCATTTCCATGATGTCTCTCCCGTGTCGAACGTATTCTCATTAATTGAGTTTGAGGTACGGCATCGGACTCGATTACAAGGCAAATCTATCGGGAAATCAAATCTAACAATCTGGTAGATATCGTGTTTTCCATTACTTTACATATGGTTACGAAGGTGTCCCGGATCCGGTCCCAAAAGAAATCTCTCGTGCCGATGTCATTAAGGCCTGCATAAAACGGTACACCCGGGAAAACTACGGGTGCCGGCACTATTTGTTGACGACGAGGGTCCTTAGCAGTTAGAAATCACAATAACAACAGCTATTAACCCCTCGTGCTGACCACGTTTCTGCGGATTCTGCTGCGCTGGCTGCTGCGCGTGCGCGTGGTGGGCGACGTCGCGTCGCTCGCCTCGGGCAGGAAACTGATCGTAGCCAACTACGACTCCGTGCTCGATGGCGTTCTGATCGGGCTGTTTCTTCCGGACGAAGTCACGGTCGCCGTCACGCCCGCGGAACTGCGCAATCCGCTGGTGCGGTTCATGCTCCGGGCGGTTCCGCACGTGGTGGTCGATGCCTCGCGCCCGCTGGCGTTGAAGACCCTAATGCGCCGGCTCGAGCGGGGACTGCTCGTCGCCATCTTCCCGCAGGGTCAGCCCACGGTTACCGGCAGCCTGATGAAGGTCTACGATTCGGCCGCGCTGATCGCGGCGCGCTGCAACGCCGAGATCGTGCCGGTCCGGGTGAGCGGGACGCTCGAGAGCCGGTGGAGCGCAGTCACCGGCAACCACCGCCGGCGCCTCTTCCCCCGCGTGACGCTGACGGTGCTGCCGCCGCACCGGCTGCCCGTGCTGCCGCCCCTCAGGGCCAGGGTGCGCCGGCGTCGTCTTGCGGACGAGATGCTGCGGATCATGCAGCACATGATGTTCGCTTCGCAGCCGCGCGCCACGCTGTTCGAAGTATTGCTCGAGGCCGCGGCGCTGCACGGCTGGTCGACCCGCATACTCGAAGATACGCAGGGCGAGCATACCTACCGCGGCATCGTCAAGGCGAGCCTGGCGCTCGGCAGGCTCACGTGCAAGCTCGCCGGGGAACGGGAAATCGTGGGCGTGATGATGCCCAATATCGCGGCCACCATCGCCCTCCTGCTCGGGATCGGCGCGATGCGCCGCGTGCCCGCCATGCTGAACTACACCTCCGGGCCGGACGCCCTGCGCAGCGCGTGTGTCGCGGCAGGCATCAAGACGGTCATCACCTCGCGGCGTTTCGTCTCGGTCGCGCGGCTCGAAACCGCGGTCGCGGCGCTCTCCACCGTGCGCATCGTCTATCTCGAGGACCTGCGCGCGCGCTTCGGGCTTCTCGACAAGCTGTGGCTGGTCGGCTGGGCGTTGTGGCGCCCCCGCAGCGCCATGCGCAGCGCCGACCCGGCCGAGACGGCCGTCGTGCTGTTCACCTCCGGCTCGGAAGCGCGTCCCAAGGGCGTCGCGTTGAGCCACGGGGCGCTCCTCGCCAACATGGCGCAGATGGGCGCGGTCATCGATTTCAGCCCGAACGACCGGTTTCTCGCGTCGCTGCCCCTGTACCACGCGTATGCGTTGACCGCCTGCAGCCTGATGCCGCTCCTCACCGGGACGCGGTTGTTTCTCTACACGACGCCCCTGCACTATCACGTGATACCGCAGCTCGCCTACACCCGGGCCTGCACTTACGTCTTCGGTACGAGCACCTTCCTCGGCCACTACGCCCGGCAGGCCCACCCCTACGATTTCTTCGGCGTGCGGTACGTGATCTCGGGCGCCGAGAAGTTGAATCCCGAGGTTGCCCAGCTGTGGCTGAAGGAGTACGGCCTCCGCATCATGGAGGGCTACGGCGCCACGGAATGCGCCCCGGTGCTGTCCTTGAACACCCCGCTCGCCTACCGGGTCGGTACCGTCGGCCGGATGCTGCCGGGAATCGAGCACCGGGTCCTGCCCGTACCGGGAATCTCGCGCGGGGGCGTGCTGCACGTGCGCGGACCAAACCTGATGAGCGGTTACTACCTCTACGGCAATCCGGCCGTGCTGCAGCCGCCGCAGTCCGAGGCGGGACCCGGCTGGTACAACACCGGCGACATCGTCGAGGTCGACGACGACGGCTTCCTGACCATACACGGCCGCGTCAAGCGTTTCATCAAGATTGCCGGGGAGATGGTGTCGCTGGAGGCGGTAGAGAGCATTGCGCACCACGCCTCTCCGCACCACGTGCACGCCGCTACCGTGGAGCTGATCCAGAGGAGCGGCGAGAGCACGGTCCTCTTTACCACCGATCCCGGGCTGAGCCGCCCCCTCCTGCAGCAGGCCGCGCGCGAGCTGGGCGCGCAGGAGCTGGCGGTAGCGCGCCGCGTGGTGCACGTGCGGGAGTTGCCGCTCCTGGGCAGCGGCAAGACCGACTACGTCGAGCTCAGCACCAGAGTCAGTGCTGACGATCGGCGGGCGGCAGATGCGCCCAAGTGAGCACGTTGTTTTGCCGACGCCCCGCGGGATATGATCGTTTCGTGCGACAGGTCCGTCGCCGGAAACCATTCCAGGAGAATCCCATGGCAAAGCGCATCAGCAGCAACAGCGTCTATCGCATCACCGAGATCGTCGGGACGAGCAAGACTTCCTGGGAGGACGCGGCTCGCAACGCCGTGCAGACCGCGAGCAGATCGCTGCGCGATTTGCGCGTCGCGGAGGTGACCAAGACCGACCTCGTCATCGAGAATGGCAGAATCACTGCGTTTCGCGCGCGCGTGAGCCTGTCCTTCAAGTACGAGGGCTGAGGAATTTGCCAGGCTGCGTCTGGCAAATTCCTTATTGAAGAACTATTTCTTCTTCGGCGCCGGCTCGTCGGCGACCGGCGGCACCGTGCGCAGATAGGCGATCATCGCCGCGAGGTCCTGGGGTGTCAGCCGGCTGGTCGTGTTGCGGATCACCTCGCCCATGGCTTCGGCGGGCACGTCGCCATCGGGGGTCTGGCCGCTCGAGAGAAAATCCGCCAGATCCTTGTCGCCCCACTTCTTGAGGTTCGCCGGCGTGAGGTTGGAAACGTCCTTGCCTTCCGGCGTCTTGCCGCCGGCGAGATGCCGGTTGCGTGTGGGGCCGCCCAGGAAGTTACGCGGGGTATGGCACTCGCCGCAATGGCCGAGCCCCTGGACCAGGTAAGCCCCGCGATTGACCGCAGCTGTGGCCCCCGAAGGGGACACGAACGGTCCGGGCTTGAAGTAGAGCCACTTCCAGAACGTAACCGCGAAGCGCCAGCCGAACGGGAATTGCAGGTCATGCTCCCGGCTCGGGCGCGCGTTGGGCGGCAAGGTGCGCAGGTAGGCCCAGAGATCGCTCAAGTCACTGTCGGTGATGAGCGTGAACGATGGGTAGGGAAACGAAGGGAAGTAGTTGGCCCCGTCCGGACGGACGCCGTGCCGCATCGCTTTCCTGAAATCGGCTTCGCTCCAGCGTCCTATGCCCGCCTGTGGATGCGGAGTGATGTTGGGCCCGTAAAACGTGCCGAAGGGCGTCCCAAGCGCCCGTCCCCCCGCAAAGGGCACGGGCTCTCTTTCCTCCGCGGTATGGCAGCCGAGGCAGCCGCCGGCCTTGACCAGGTAAAAGCCGCGCTGTGCGTCACCCTGAGCCGGCACGCACACGCTCCACGCCCCCAGAAGGAAAACGAGCGTGGCCGCCTGCAGTGTGCGTCGCAGAAGACAATTCATCCCGGTCCCTCCGACAGGCTATCCCGACGCGAGTATCGCACTAGGTTCAAGCAAAAGCCCCGCCGCGGCGGGGCTTTCGGATGCGCTGCGCAGGTCTACTTCGCGCGGAAATTTTCGTGACAGGCGGCGCAGGCCTTGCCGACTTCTCCGGCGGCCGCCTTGAATGCGTCTTCACCGCCCTTGCTCGCGGCGACGAGCTTGGTTACGGCTCCGCGCAGCCGGTCCTGGCCTTCCTTGAATTTCGCCGTGTCCGTAAAGACCGCCGGCAGCGCGCGGGTCTTCTCGGCCGTATCCTTGGTGTCGGCAGCGAAGCCGTCCCAGGGCATCTGCGTTAATGCGTCGAGGTACACCGCGTTGCGCGCGACCACTTCCGCGTTGTACGGCGCCTTGCCCGATGCCATGGCACCCAGCGGCCCCCAGTACTTCCCGATCAGCGTCATCGCCGCCTGGCGCTGCTTGACCAGGACTTCCGGCTTGGCCTGGGCGAATGTGTTCACGACGTAACCCGACCCCACCCCGAAGGCAAGTGCAAGACTGGCTGCCAAAAGCTTCTTCTTCATGCAGTTCTCCTCTGTATTGGTGGCTTGCAAGGACGTGCCGGGAGGCGGAGCCGTCTCCGCCATCACCCGTTCCGGCATAGAACAGGCGCCGAGGCTGCTTTATTCCACAAAGCGGGTACGACGCGGGCTGAGTGTATAGGAATTCAGCGGGTCATGTCCGTATGGAAAGCCTGCGGCGAGCATATGCCAGCCGGTTTCATCCCATTATGTGAAATCTACCTTGCCTCGCATGCGCTTCGTTTCGCTGCGTCGCCGCTTGGCTTCGGCGCGCCGGACCCGCGACGACGCGGTCGGCCGTGTGGGGCGGCGTATTTTCGGGGGAGACGCAGCTTCCCGGATCAGCCCGGTCAGACGGTCGAGCGCGTCGAGGCGGTTGCGGTGCTGGCTGCGATGGCGCTGCGCGGTGATCGTGATGACTCCATCGCGGCTCGCCCGGCGTCCGGCCAGGCGGATAAGGCGCGCGCGCACGTCCTCCGGCAGGGCGGGAGAGTGCGCAGCATCGAAGCGAAGCTGTACGGCGGTCGCCACCTTGTTGACGTTCTGGCCGCCCGGACCCGATGCGCGTATGAACGAAACGGTTATTTCGTGGTCCCCTACCTCGATCCCAGGCGTGATCCGGATCATTGGGAACCTATTTCATATGCAGGCACGTGTGCGACGGAGGCGAGGTGGGATGCAGTTCTAGGAGGATCGCGACGACGCATAGACTCTATGTTAGGAGCGACCGACAACGAAATGCGCCCAGATCGCCCCGTCCCCTCCGGGGT